>BNJS01002717.1_pt1 | contig 298027 bp, 300 predicted proteins | sample 8540461 | NCBI WGS metagenome assembly BNJS01 (sample SAMD00202454, study PRJDB9452) | human saliva metagenome | isolation source: human saliva | place: Japan
CATTTCATCAGGACAATACTTTTTTTAAATCGGTAAAAAAAGAGGGGTAGGAAATGCGGATGCAGTCTTCATCCGGTATCCGGGTTTCTCCGTCTGCCAGTAGAGCAGCAACCGCGAAGCTGAGGGCGATGCGGTGGTCGTGATGCGGGTCGATCGTTGCACCGTGAAGGGGATGAGATTTGCAGGGGTGTCCGCAGATCTTCATCCCGTCCTTACAGGGCAACACATCTGCGCCCATTGCTTTCAGGTTTTCACAGGTGGAAGCGATGCGGTCCGATTCCTTGACTCTCAGTTCTGCCGCATCCTGTAAGACCATCTCGCACTCACTAAGAGAAGCGATCACCGCAAGCAGAGGAAGCTCATCAATCAGAGTGGGAATGATTTTTTTCCCAATCGTGATTCGTCCATTGGTATCTCCGTGCAGTTGCGAATATCTTACAATGAGGTCCGCATAGGGTTCACTTGCCAGAACCGCATTGTCGAGCCGGATCTCTGCTCCCATCCGGTGTAAGATCTGAAGAAATCCCGGTTCTGGTCGGGTTGATTCCCACATTTCGGATGCGGATTTCGGAGCCGGGAACGAGGAGAGCTGCTGCAATGAAGTAGGCAGCCGATGAAATCACCGGGGATGCGAATTTGAGAAGCGGAAAGGGAAGAACCCGGATGAAGCAGGGTGAGGATTCTTCCATCCGACAGAGGGCGACATTCGATCTTTGCGCCAAGATCCGGGAGCAGGAGTTCCGTGTGATTGCGAGAGAGTGTTTCCTCTATAATAGCGGTGGCTTCTTCACAATAAAGACCGGCAAGAAGAATACAACTTTTGACCTGGGCGGACGGAATCGGAGACTCGTAAGTGATGCCGTGCAGTTCTTTGCCGTGAATCAGAAGAGGGCAGCATTCATTGCGGTTTTTGCTGATGATGTCTGCGCCCATTTGCCCTAGTGGATGAAGAATTCTTTTCATCGGTCTGCGATTTAAAGACGCATCCCCGCCGATTTCGGATGAAAAGGGTTGAGTGGCCAGAATGCCTGTCATGAGCCGTGTAGTGGTAGCACTGTTGCCGGCATCAAGGGGAAGATCAGCAGCGTGCAGTCCATACAGTCCCCTGCCGTGAACGAGCAACCGCTCCTCTTCCTCTTCCATTTCAATGCCAAGAGAAGATAAACACCGTATGGTAGAGAGACAGTCGTCTCCTTTCAAAAAACCGCGAACTTCGGTTTTACCCTTTGCAAGCGAGCCCAGGATGATGGCACGGTGGGTGATGGATTTATCCCCCGGTACCGTAATCGTGCCTTTGAGTGGACGAGCTGCTTTTTGCAAGGTAAGCATGAGGATTCCTTTCAAAAACTTTTCTGGGGTTGCAACGCAACCGGTCAAACAGGAAAACGGACAGCCGGTGAAACAGGCGAGAGAAAGAGGTTTACTACCTGCATGGATGGATTTACATGCGAGTCTTACAGGCTTCGATGTTCCAGAAAAAGATACGGCTTGACCGCTTCCATTAAATGAGAGAAATGATCGAAGTTGAGAGACTGCGCACCGTCAGAGAGCGCCCTGGGAGGGGCATGATGAACTTCGATTTCCAGTCCGTCCGCACCGGCTGCAACGGCGGCTTTTGCCATCGGTTCGACATAGCGATAGTTTCCGGTTGCATGAGAGGGATCCACAATAACAGGGAGGCGGGTGCGATCCCGAAGAACCGGTACGGCAGACAGATCCAAGGTATTCCTGGTGGCATTTTCGTAGGTGCGGATGCCTCTTTCGCAGAGAACAATATGGGAATTTCCCTCGGACATCATATATTCCGCTGCATTTAACCATTCCTCAATGGTGGCGCAGAGACCGCGTTTCAACAAAACGGGAAGTCGGATCGTCCCACCTCTTTTAGCAGAACAAAATTCTGCATATTTCTGGCACCGATCTGGACCATGTCCACATATCTTGCAGCTCTTGCAAGAGAATGTTCGGAAACCACTTCCGTTACGGTGGCAAGGCCAAAGGCATCGGCTGCCTGTTTCATGAATTTTAGCCCCTCTTCTCCAAGACCTTGAAAAGAGTAAGGAGAAGTGCGTGCTTTATAGGCTCCTCCCCTCAGAATGGTGGCGCCGGTCTGTTTCACCTTCCCTGCGATTTGTCATGATTTGTTCTTCCGATTCAATGGCGCAAGGACCGGCAATCACGGTAAAGGTTTCCGGACTGATCCGGATCTTTTCACCGATTAGAATCGTAGAAGAACCCGGATGAAGTTGAGGATGGATGGAAGAATCCATGAGATCCATCTTTTGTTACGCTCCTTTTCTGAGTGACACAGGTGGCATTTGATACTTGTATCATTATAATGGGAAGAAGTATATTCTTCTATAGGGAATCTGACTAAGGAAATCCGTCATCGAAACCGATATATAGAAACCGAGCCAACTGGACCATAAGGGGGACCATTATGAAACCAAGGAACTTCTGGAAATATCTAAGGATACTGCTCATCATTTTGTTCATCGGCCTGGCGGGTTATAACCTTGCGGCGATCGTGTTAAATGAGCGGGAAAACGACGAAGCCAAATCTGAATATGCGACTTTGGCTAAGACGATGGTCAAACCGGAGACTGCGCCAAAAACGAAAGAAAAGGAAGAGACAGAAAAAGAGGAGGACTACCCGCACCTTTCCATTGACTATCAGGCACTCAAAACCCGCAACAAGGATTTTGTCGGGTGGCTGTCCTTCCCGGCACTGGATTTAAGCTATCCGGTCTGCCAGGAAAAAAAAGTGGATCAGTACCTCTATGTGACTTTTGACGGGAAGAAAAATTCTTCCGGATGCATCTTCATGGACAAGGATAGCAGTGCCACTTTTGACGGTAGAAGCGACTTTATCTTTGGACACAACATGCGGAACCTTTCCATGTTTGGCTCCTTAAAGACCCTGTTAAGAAAGGGAAACGAGCATCTTCTGGAAAAGAATCATTATCTTTATATTTATACCGAGGGGAAAGTCATCCGGTATGAGATCTTTGCGTATTACAATGCAAAGGCCGGAAGCAGTATCTATTCTTTGGTAAAGACCGATGAGCAATATGATGCTTTTCTAAAAATGATCGAGCAAAGAAATGTTTATAAGAACCATCCAACAGGCGACTTTGGTCAGCGTCCGGAAATCCTTACCTTATCGACCTGCTTTGGCAAGGCAGGGGGAGACACGAGATTTCTGGTCAGTGCGTATAAGCAAAAAGAATGGCAGAACCAATCGAAAAAATAAACAAATAATCATATTTGCTATTGAAAAATAATTTTACAGGTGATATTATGATTCTTGAAAAGGAAAGAAGTAAATCTTTGAAGCAGTGGAGGCTAAAAATGCAAAAGATAAAAAGGATTTTATCGGGGGTACTTGTATTTTGTATGGTCGGTGCTTGCATGGCCTGTGGGCAAATCCAGAAGGGCAGCCTTCCGGATCAGGCAGCGGTCAGGGAATTTGACGCCAACCAGACGGAAATCTATATTGACGATAATGCCATTGCCCTCGCAGAGCAGATTCCTAGCAGTGAAAATATGGATCAGGCGGCGCAGACGGCTTTTGCCCTGATGAATCAGCAACGCGCTGCGGCGGGATTAGCGGCTCTTGCCTGGAATCAGGGGCTGGCGGATGCGGCAAAGGTGCGTGCGGGAGAAATCATCAGCCTGTTCGCACATAAGAGGCCGAACGGTTCTGACTGGTGGACGGTGAACAGCAAGATCATGTACGGCGAGAATCTGGCGAAACTCTATCAATCGGCGGACAGTGTCACGGCGGCTTGGATGGCTTCTCCGACCCACAAAGCCAATATCATGGATGCAGGGTTCAAAACCTGTGGAATCTCCATCGTTGAAAACGGCGGTAAGTGGTACTGGGCACAGGAATTCGGCTATTGAAAAATCTTGCAGAGAACAGGAGGACAAACTGCAAGGTAGTGGATGTTCCCCGTTGGTGCTTTTTAAGGAAATACTTTGCTACAGATAGAGTAATCTTGAAAAAAGGTGCGTTTCTAATGTATTTCCCGCTCCTGTTGAACAGGGGGCGGGAAATTTTTGCGCCTGGGTGCGGGATCAGATGGAAAAATAGTCTTTGCAAGGCAAGCAACTTCGGTTAAACTAAAAAATCGGGTCATCCGTAAGGGCAAGAATTCGCCGGAGATTCCAAACAACTTTAACGCCTAGATCATCGAGGGGAAGGATAGAAAGAATGCGAAAAAGTTTGAAACAAAGAAGTTGGCAGCCATCACACTCATCATGGCGGTTCTGCTCGTCATGGGGGCATGTTCCGGTCATCGCGCACAGGAGTCTACCTCCGGTTCGGTCGCACAGGAATCGGTGGCAGGTGATAGCGCACAGGAACTGGCGGTACGAGATAGCGCACAGGAATCAGCGGGAGGAGACAGCGCAAAGGAATCGGCGGCGGGGGTTAACGCAAAAGAGGTGACAGGAAATCAGAGATACAGCAGAGTGGTGGCGCTGTCTCATTCTATTGCAGACATGTGGCTGCTCGCAGGCGGGCAGTTAGCGGGAACAACCGATGATGAATTAAAAGCCTTGCAGGATGCGGGAAAGGACGGATCAGGGATTGTCTCCGTGGGAGGACTCATGAATGCGAGCGCAGAGGCGATTGTTGCGCTAAATCCGGATCTGGTCCTCTTGTCCGCGGACATCCCTTCTCATAAGAAGCTCAGAAGTACCCTGGAGGAAGCGGGATTCAACGTCCTTGCGGTCAATATTGACGACTTTGAAGATTATGACAGGACGATGAAGCAATTCACAAACGATACAGGGGACCATGCTTCCTATGAAAAAAATGTGTCGGCGGTCGCAAAGGAGATTTCCGATTTTAAAAAGAATCACAGGCTTGCGGGAACCGCTCTGTTTATGCAGATTTCCTCTACCAAAAACAAGGTGTTGAAAAGGGATAATTTCGTCGTCCGGATGGGGACGGATCTTGGACTTACCAATGTGGCGGACGATGACTCAGGGTTGACGGAGGCGAATGTAGAGGCCATACTGGAATTGAATCCGGATTATATTTCTGATTCCCATGGGGATCGAGAAGAAGGCGGAACAATCCTATGAAGAAGCGTTTGCGCAAAAAGACGGATGGAAAGAGTTGTCTGCTGTGAAAAAACATCATGTCTATTCTTTGCCGAAGGATTTATTTCGTTACAAACCAAATAACCGGTGGGCGGAGGCCTACCGGTATCTGTACCAGCTGGTGAATGATCAATAATGGTTGAGAAGTGTGATGAATAAGAAAAAGGGGAGACAGTCGGACGCAGATGCCAGAGGGTTGATCCTGGTGGGTATTCTATTCCTTTTGATTGCATGTTTCATGGGAATCTTTTTGGGCAGGGTAAAGGGGACGAACCTGATCACCTTTTCGATTCGTTTACCGAGGACGATAGCCGGAATTTTCTGCGGGGCGGGGCTGAGTGTGGCGGGTCTTTTGCTGCAGTCTTCGCTGCATAATTCTTTGTGCTCTCCGGGAATCATAGGGATCAATCAGGGAGCAGGGGTGTTTACCTTGCTGGCAGGTCTTCTCTGTCCGTCTCTACCGCTTGTGAGAGGGCTTTTCTCTTTTGTGGGGGCACTTTTATCGGTGGCGCTCGTGTTCGGCATTACCGGCATTGCCGGTCGTCAAAAATCCACGGTGATTCTTGCAGGAGTAGCGGTTTCCAGTTTGATGAGTGCACTGATGCAGGGAATCATTCTTTTTTTTCCGGAAGCCGTTGTAGATAAGATCAGCTTTAATTTGGGAGGACTTTCCACCATCAGCCTGTCGCAGCTTTATCCTTTGATGGCGGTGAGTATGATTTGCTTTGTCTTGGTCTGTGTTTTTGCGACACGGATTGAGATGCTGACCATGGGAGATGAAGTGGCAACCGGTCTTGGCATTCATGCAGGCAGAACCAGGGCGCAGACGGTGGTATTGGCGGGGATTCTTTCAGGCGCCGTTATCAGCGTGGCAGGACTGTTGGGGTTTATAGGGCTGATCGTACCCAATGTGGTGCGAATGTGTCATATTAGAAATTTCAGGATACAAATTCTGCTCTGCATGCTGTATGGGGGAGCTTTTTTGACCATCTGTGACAGCGGGGCAAGGTTCCTGTTCTATCCCTATGAGGTTCCGGTTGGATTGATCATGTCAGTCATCGGGGCGCCTTTCTTTGTTTTCTTACTGATGAGGAGAAAAAGGATGGGGCACGAATGAATTTGCATGTTCAACATCTTCGTACAGGGTACGGAGAAAGGCCGTTTGTGGAAGTAGAAGACCTCGAGATTGGAACAGGAAAGATTGTTTCCCTGATCGGAGAAAACGGGTGCGGAAAATCCACCTTCTTAAAGGCATTCGTCGGACTTTTACCTTATGAAGGCCGGATTCAAATGAATGGGTGCGAACTGTCTTGTCTTTCTACAAAAGAAAGAGCCAGGCTCATCAGCTATCTGCCACAGCATCTTCTTGCGCCGGAGATGGACGTCTCTCAGTTGCTGGCACACGGACGTTATGCAAGAGGAGGCGATCTTCTGTATGGAAGAAGGGCGGATCAAGGGTGTCGTAAAAAAGATCTTTTTGCACAAGGGTGTAAGGAGTTTTTTGGAGAATTTGCCGTCCACCTCCGGGAAGAGGACAGACAGATCATGACAAAGGCCTCTGAGATGACGGGAATTGGCTCTCTTCAAAACACACTACTGAGGAAGCTTTCGGGGGGAGAAAGGCAGCTGGCTTATCTTGCCATGACCATCGCCCAGGATGCGGATCTTCTGCTGTTGGACGAACCCGCCACCTATATGGACATTCGGCACAGACTGCGGCTTGGTCAAATCTTGCAGGAATTAAAGGCAGAGGGAAAGACGGTCTTAATGACCACACATGATATTGCTGAAGGATTTTCCGTTTCGGATGAGATGATCGTGATGCAGGAGGGACACTTTATGATCAGAGGATCACCGGAGGACTTGTGTAAGGAAAAAGAATTATTGAGAAAGATATTGGGAATCAGCCTGATGAAGGATCCTTCTGAGGAAGCCGTTTTCCAATATAAACTGGCCAGATAAGCAAGAAAAAGGAGGAAGGAAATTGGGATACCTATTGGATGAGACGGGGTTTTCACATCTGATTGAGAACCTGAAAAAGTCGTACCGAATTTTTGCCCCGGTGCTCAAAAAAGGGCAGGGACGGCATTTAGACACCGATGTGGTGTTGTATGACGAGGTGAACGAAGCGGGAGAGATCGAATTATTGAAGAAATCCGATTATGCTTTCAAAGAAGCCATGACACCGTTGTCGGAGACTCTGTTTTTTTTCACAGAGAAGGAGACCAAGCTCGCCGACATGGATGAGAGGCCGGTTCTGGTTTTCCTAAGGAGCTGTGATCTCCATGCGCTGAGAAGGCAGGACGCCATTTATTTGCAAAACGGAAGAGAAAAGGATCCTTTTTATCAGAGGAGGAGAGAGCTTCTCAAATTCGTGTTGATTGGCTGTCAGGAAGCGTACGAGAACTGTTTTTGTGTGGACATGGGAAGCAATCAGACGAAGGAAGGCTATGTGTTCTCCATTGACAAGACGAAGGAGACCTATCGTTTTCAAGTCTTGGATCCGTCCTTCCGTGATGCTTTTGTTTCCCTGTCTGCAAAAGAGGAAGAAGTGACTCCTTTTTATGTGACGGAAACCAAAACGAAGGTGGAGGTGCCGGATGAGGTGCCCGCTTCCATGATCAAGAATCCTTTGTGGGATGAATATACGACGCGCTGCATCGGCTGTGGTAGATGCAATTTTGTCTGTCCCACCTGTGCTTGCTTCTCCATGCAGGACATCTTTTATACGGATAATGGGAAGGTGGGAGAAAGGCGCAGAGTGGCGGCGTCCTGTATGGTCGACGGTTTCACGGACGTGGCAGGAGGAGGACAGTACAGACGCACGCAGGGAGAGCGGATGCGCTTCAAGGTGTTGCACAAGATCAGCGACCATAAAAAGAGATTTGGTGAAAATATGTGCGTGGGTTGTGGGCGTTGTGATGATGTCTGTCCGGAGTATATTTCCTACTCCCAAATCATCAATAAAGTATCGGCTGCCGTAAAGGAGGAAGCGAAGAATGAATAATGCGTATATCCCCTTTCCTTCCGAGATTAAAGAGGTCATCAGACATACCAAGAAGGAATATACGTTTCGGATGCACTTTGAAGGCGAGGTGAAAGCCTGGACAGTTTTTTGAAGTTTCCGTGCCGAAATACGGGGAGGCACCGATCTCCGTGAGCGGAATTGGAAAAGATTATGTGGATTTAACGATACGGAAAGTTGGCCGTGTCACGGGAGAAGTGTTTGAGAAGTATGAGGGACAATCTCTCTTACTGCGAGGACCTTACGGGAACGGATTCGATGTAGATCTCTATAAGGGGGTAGAAACCGTTGTAGTGGCCGGCGGTACCGGCGTGTCCCCGGTGAGAGGAGTGATCGAAGCCCTTTCAAACCTTCCGGATGCCTCCGATAAATATGCCATTGCGGGCTTCAGAAGCCCGGAGGATATGCTCTTTCGGGAAGATCTGAAAAACTGGGAAAAGAAGATCCATTTGATTTTAACAGTGGACCAGGCACCGGAGGGTTACGATGGCAATATCGGTCTGGTCACGAAATATATTGCGGATCTGCCGCTTCGGGATCCGGAAAAAGCCAGAGCGGTGGTCGTCGGTCCGCCTCCTATGATGAAATTCACCATTATCGAGCTGCAAAAAAAAGGATTCAAGGATGAAAATATCACTGTTTCCTATGAACGCAAGATGTGTTGCGGCTTAGGAAAATGCGGACACTGTCGAATCAATGACACCTATATCTGTCTGGACGGACCGGTGTTTCAGTATACGGAAGCCAGAAATATGGTGGATTAAGGGAGAAAACAAATGGGAAAACTGGATATTCATGTACCCGATTTAAAAAAACATGCCTTCCGGGTGTCGAAAAACAGAGGACAGACGGCTGCCAGGATTCGTATTCCGGGAGGGGCGGCCGATACCAAGGTTTTACAAAAGGTCATTGATATCGCCAATCGATATGGAGATGGCACGGTCAATATTACCAACAGGCAGGGAATTGAAATTCCGCAGATTCGTCTGGAAGACGTGGAAGCGGTGAAAAAAGAGATTCAGCCGATTATCGATCATTATCAGATCGTACAAGGAAAAAAAGAAACGGGCTTCGATTCTTCGGGCACCAGAAACATTGTGGCCTGTCCCGGTGCTAAACTCTGTCCGTTCGGGAATTATGACACCAAGGCGCTTGCGCTGCGGATCGATCATGAGATTTTTCCCAATGATCGTCATGTGAAGGTGGCTTTCACCGGGTGTTCTAACGACTGTGCCAAGGTGAGAATGGATGACTATGGTATTATCGGCATGACGGAACCGCAGTACAATCCGGATCGCTGCGTGACCTGCAAGCAGTGTGTGAATATGTGTAAAAGGCGTTCGGTAGGAGCTTTGTCCGTGGTCAATGGCAAAATTGTGAGAGATACACAGAAGTGTGTGGGCTGCGGTGTCTGCGTGCATTACTGTCCGACCAGAGCCTGGACCAGAAGTAGGGAACACTATTTCCGAATTGTTCTTCTGGGCAGAACAGGGAAAAGAAATCCTCGCCTTGCAGAGGACTTCATCAAATGGGCGGATGAAGAGAGTGTAGTCAAAATCATCAAAAACGGCTATGCTTATATTGAAGAATTTATTGATCCCAATGCGGTAGAGCATAAGGAGCATATCGGATATATTGTTGATCGTACGGGGTTTGAGAAATTCAAGGAATACATTCTGCAAGGAGTGGAATTGGGAGAAAAAGCAGAGGTGGCAAGCCCTATGTACTGGGGTGGCAAGCACTATAGTACATTCGGGCAGTAAATAGAGTTTCTTGCCGGAGGGTGAAAGAATGGGGTCTTCCCCTTTTGGCACAGAAAGACAAAGGAGGGGTTACATGCAAGACTATGTGAAGGTGTATTCCAAGCGCTTTCCGAATGTGTTTCTCACGGTGATTCCGGGGCATTTCATGACGCCGAATTCTCATATCAATCATTACATTGATATGACGACCATGAAATCACGTCAGTCGGAAGCAAGAGCAACGGCGGAGGCGCTTGCCTTTGATTATGTCGCTTCTACGGTGGTGGATACCATTATCTGCATGGATAACAGCGAGGTCATTGGAGCGTATCTGGCGGATGAACTGACAAGGCATGGGATTCAGTCGATGAACCATCACAAGACCATTTACATCATGACACCGGAATATGATTCTTACGGACAGATGATTTTTAGAGATAACGTAAGGAAAATGATCAAGGACAAGCATGTGCTCCTGTTGCTTGCCAGCACCACGACGGGGAAGACGCTGCGAAGTGCCATTGAGGGAATTCGTTATTACGGTGGCGAAATTACAGGGGTTTCTGCCATTTTTTCTACCGTGGATACAGTGGCGGGAATGCCGATTCACCGACTGTTTTCAAAAGAAGATGTGCCGGAGTATATCACCGCTTCTGCCGATCGTTGCCCGATGTGCAAAGAAGGGATGCCGATTGATGCAATTTGTAATGGTTTTGGCTATAGCACCGTGAATAGTTGAGTACCATTGGTTGACTTTCACAAAGATACGAGTACAATTGAAACATAATTGATCATTGTGTATGGGTTGTTGCGGGAAGTAGAAGGTTTACTAGAGGAGGAAAGGCAATGGCAGCGAAAAAGAGCAGCAAAGTGAACATCGTGCTTCAGTACGGAGACAGATCCATTTCTTACGATGAACTTGTTCAAAACATGAAAAGCAAATGGATCTATGATTATAAGAGAGAGATTTCCGAATTGAAGGAAATGGAACTCTATGTAAAACCGGAAGAAGACCGCGTCTACTATGTGATTAACGAAAGCGAAGAAAACGGGAGCTTTGGACTCTAAATAAAACGATTGGACCCGGGAGCCTCTGCCATCTGTCATCGGCAGGGGCTTTATTTGTTTGAGTACCCGGGGACTCTTTCTTTTCTCTTCCCACGGGAGGCGGCAGAATCCGGTCTTTCCAATCCACCATATTTCGTGTAGAATATCTCCAGTAGGTTCTGAAAATACAAAATATGGAAAGAGACAGGCAGGACATTTGAACTGCAACGAAGCAGAGCATCTTATTCCCGAGTATTTGAATGACCGGATGGACAACTGGCAGTTGGAAGAGTTCCTTCATCATGTCAAAACTTGCCCAGATTGCAGAGAGGAACTGACGATTCAACTCTTGGTTAAGGTCGGTCTGCAAAAGTTGGAGGAGAGTGGCGATTTCAATCTGATCCGGGAGATGAACACACAGATGGAAGAGGCGGAGCACCGTCTGAAGGTCAGGAATATTTTACAAAATATTTCATTTGTGCTCCAGACCCTTGTTCTGGTCTGTGCTGTTGTGATGATTTGGCTTGCCGGGCGAATATTATGAGCAAAGTTTTACTGATTGACGGTCACAGTATTTTAAACCGGGCTTTTTATGGACTGCCCGATTTAACGAATGCAGAAGGGGCACATACCGGAGCAGTGTACGGTTTTTTGACCATTCTTTTTAAATTGTTGGAGGAAGAAAAGCCGGATTATTTGACGGTTGCCTTTGATGTACATGCTCCGACCTTTCGCCATGAAATGTACGAGGCTTATAAGGGTACCAGAAAGGGCATGCCGGAAGAATTAAAGGAACAGGTGCCACTGCTAAGAAAGTTTTGGATGCGATGGGAGTCTGCAGAATCGAACAGGCAGGACTGGAAGCAGACGACATCCTGGGGAGTCTGGCCAAACAGGCGCAGGCAGACGGCAATGGGGTCATCCTTGTATCGGGAGACAGAGATCTGCTGCAGATTGCGGATGTGCATATTTGCATCTATCTGCCCCGCACCAAAATGGGAAAGACGACCATTGAACATTATTATGCAAACGATGTGCAGGAGAAGATCGGACTCAGCCCGGCGCAGTTTATCGAATTGAAAGCCTTGATGGGGGATACGGCAGATAATATCCCGGGAGTTCCCAAAGTCGGAGAAAAGACGGCGCTTTCTTTAATGCAGACCTATGGATCTATTGAGGGAATTTATGCACACCTGGAAGAAATTTCCAGGAAGGCGGTGCGAGAGTCGCTTCTTGCAAATAGAGATCTTTGCGATCTGTCCTTGCGGCTGGCGACCATTCAGACGGACTGTGGAATCGGTTTGGATTATGAATCGGCAAAGATACACAATTTTTTCACAGAAGAGGCTTATACTCTATACAAGAGGCTGAATTTTAAAAATCTGCTTCACCGTTTTGAGACGGAAGACAGCAGGAAGACAGATCCTGCGGATGCAGCGCAGGTAGTGAAGATTGCAAGCATAGAGGAGGCGGATCGGGTTTTTCAGGAGGCCAAAGAAGCTAAGGTCTGCGGATATTTTTTCTTGGGAGAGAACCACTTGCAGGAGGAGTCGAATGTCCTTTGTCTTGCGCTTCATTTTGAGGAAGAGAAGACCTACTGCCTGGTTTGTGGCAGCGAACTGACAACGGCGTATTTAAGGGAAAAGATGGAGGATCTGGCGGATCATTCGGACTGTATTCTCAGCGCCTTTGATACAAAAAATACATGGCAGTTTTTTACCCCGCAGGAGATGAGGCAAAAGGAGGAAATACCAGGCAGTGTGAGTACCGGACGGGTGCTGAAAGTCTTTGATATTCTGATTGCCGCCTATCTGCTAAATCCGTTAAAGAATGATTATACGGCGGAAGACATTGCCTCAGAATACCTCTCTCTCAGTGTGCCAGGTTTTAAAGAACTCTTTTCATCCCGCTCTCTTTCGGATATTCCGGAAGAGGAGCTGCTTGCCTATGCGGCAGGTCAGGCAAAAATCGCGCATCTCGCACTTGCAGTGCTGAAAAAGAAGTTATTGGAAGCGGAGGAATGGTCTCTGTTTACGGAGATTGAAATGCCGCTCACCTATATTCTCTACGAAATGGAGCGAAACGGCATTCTTTGCAAAAGAGATGCGCTGCAGGAATATGGAAATACGCTTGGAAAAAGCATTGCCGCATTGGAAAAAGAAATTTATGAAGGAGCAGGAGAGTCTTTTAACCTCAATTCTCCCAAACAGCTCGGGGAAATCCTGTTTCAGAAACTGGGTCTTCCGGGTGGTAAAAAAACAAAGACCGGTTATTCCACGGCTGCAGATGTGCTCGAAGAGCTCGCAGTGAAATATCCGCTGGTACGAAAGATTCTCGACTACCGGGCGCTGGCAAAATTAAAAAGCACCTATGCCGACGGGCTTTCCGCTTTTATTGAAGCGGATGGCAGGATTCATACGATTTATCATCAGACGATCACGGCGACGGGGCGACTTTCCTCCGCCGAGCCGAATTTGCAGAATATTCCCATGAGGACCGAGCAAGGGAGGCTGATTCGAAAGTCTTCGTGCCACAGGGGGGATGGATATTTGTGGATGCGGATTATTCCCAGATCGAATTGCGGATTTTGGCACACATGTCGGATGATGCCGGTTTGATGGAAGCCTATGAGGAAGGCCGGGATATTCACCGGATGACAGCGGCCAGGGTTTTTCATAAAAGTTTTGAGGATGTGACACCGGATGAGCGCAGAAATGCCAAGGCGGTTAATTTCGGGATTGTTTACGGCATCAGCTCTTTTGGTCTCTCCAATGATCTTCGCATTTCCAGAGAAGAGGCGAAATCCTATATGGATAAATATTTTGCCACCTATCCCGGAGTGAAAGAATACCAGGAGAAAGCAGTAAAAGAAGCCAAGGAAAATGGCTACGCCTCTACCTTATTCCATAGAAGAAGACCAATGCCGGAGTTTGGAAGCAGCAATTTTATGCAAAGAAAATTCGGCGAACGGGTTGCAATGAATGCACCGATCCAGGGAAGCGCAGCGGATATCATGAAGATCGCAATGATTCGCGTCTTTAAAAGGTTAAAGAGAGAACTTCCGGACGCCAGGATGTGTTTGCAAATTCATGATGAACTTCTTTTGGAAGTTCCGGAGAAGGATAGAGAAAGAGCGGGAGAGATCCTGTCTTATGAGATGGAGCATGCGGCAAAGCTGAAGGTAAGGCTGGAAGTGGACTGCCATGAGGGAACAGACTGGTATGAGGCAAAATGAGAAGAGCAGGTGAGTGCTTATGAAAATCATCGGCATCACCGGAGGCGTAGGGTCCGGCAAAAGCAGTCTTTTACAATATATTGGATCAAGGTATGACTGCAGAATTCTATTTGCTGATGCCATTGCAAAAGAGCTGGAAGAGCCGGGAGGAAGCTGTTACGAGGATCTGGTTCGCTTACTGGGGAGGCAGATTTTGCAAGAGAACGGGAAGATTGATTCCGTTCGAATGTCGGAGCTGATTTCATAACGGGAACTTGCTTTCAGAAGTCAATCTGATTCTGCATCCGGCGGTCAGGGGAACCATCCAATCGGAAATCGAAGCGGAAAAGAGAAGTGGAAAGGTGCGGTTCTTCTTTATTGAGGCAGCGCTTCTGATTGAATGCGGCTATGAAGAAATCGTGGATGAAATATGGTTTATTCATGCGCCAAGGGACGTCAGGAGAAAAAGGTTACAGAAGGAAAGAGGCTACAGTGAGGGGCGAATAAACGGCATCTTTGCCAACCAGTTACCAGAAGAAACTTTTTTTGCACACGCAGACGTTGTGATCGAAAACGGCGGGAGATTTGCAGATGCCTGCCGCCAGGTGGATGAAAAATTGGGGGAGAGAACTTGATTACAAGAAGCCAAAAAGAGGAAAAGGTGGTGTTCGGTCTGGATATCGGTACCAGAAGTGTGGTAGGTACCATTGGATATCAGCAGGAAAACAAGTTCCATGTCATGGCGCAGAAGGTGAAACTGCATGAAACCAGAGCCATGCTGGACGGGCAGATTCATGATATTGCAAAGGTTTCTTCCACCATCCTTTCGGTCAAGGAGGAACTGGAGAGGGAGACGGGAATTGAACTGACGGATGTATGCATTGCCGCTGCAGGACGCGTGCTTCGGACGGTGCAGGCTCTTTATGAAGAAGAGTACGAGGAAGAAAAAAATATCACACAGGAGGACATCTATCATCTGGAGTCCCGTGCGGTGGAAGCTGCCTATGCCGAGTTCGTGCAGAAATACAAGAGCGATGAGAAATTTTTTCTGGTAGGATATACGGTCAGGCATTTCTATATGAACGGCGCACCCATTGTGAATCTGGAGGGACACAACCTCTTAAAGGCAGGCGTGGATGTCATTGCCACCTTTCTTCCTCAGGACGTGGTGGACGGTTTGTATACGGCCTGTGAAAGGGCGGGGCTGCATGTGGCGAATCTGACCCTGGAGCCGATTGCGGCGATTCGCGTGGCGATTCCCGAGAAGTTCAGAAGCCTCAATATGGCTTTGATTGACGTGGGAGCAGGGACTTCCGATATTTGCGTGACGAGTGAAGGAACGATCATTGCTTATGGAATGATTCCGGAAGCGGGAGATCATCTGACGGAAATCATTGCTCAGAATTGTCTGGTGGACTTTCATACGGCGGATCAGATCAAGATTGAGGGAAGCACGAAGCCGACTGTGACCTTTTACGATGTCATGGGCCTGGAGAAGACCATTACGGCAGAAGAAATTCAGAACATGATCCATACCCAGGTGGAGTTAATGGCGGATCATGCGACCGAGATGATCCTGCAGCTAAATGGAGACAGACCGGTGCAGGCGGTCTTTGTCGTCGGCGGAGGCGGTTGTGTGCCGGGGTATACCAAGGCAATCGCCGCCAGGTTGGGAATACCGGAAGAGCGTGTGGCGCTTCGGGGGGAGGAAGTCATGAAGAATATCATCTTCCCCGAGCAGGATGAGGTGGCGCATGATTCTCTGATGGTGACGCCGATTGGAATTTGCATCAGTTTCTATGAAGAAACCAATAATTTCGTCTTTGTATCTTTCAACGGAATACAGACCAAGATCTATGATAACGGCAAATTGACAGTGGCGGACGCCGCCATTCAGGCATCTTTTCCGAATGAGGATCTCTTCCCGAAAAGAGGAAAGGAACTGCATTTTTCCGTCAACGGAGAAGAGAGGACGGTCAGAGGAACGGCGGGAGAGGCGGCCGTCATTCGAGTCAATGGCAGACTCTCTTCCATTCACACGCATATTCATGCCAATGATGTGATTGATGTGGAACGCTCTACGGCAGGAGAAGCAGGACATTTAAGAATTGCCTCGTTAGCCGAATATATCGACAAACTGCATGTGGAACTGGATGGCAAGATGGTGGAGTTGCCCCATTTCGCCACGGCAAACGGGGAGCCGAAATCGGAACTGTATGATATTCAGGAGGGGGATCAGGTACAGATCAAGGAATATGATACGGCAGGACAGATTGCACAGCTCCTGGATATTCCGCTAACGCCTGAAGTGGTGGTCTTTGTGAATCATGAGCGTGCGGATGCCGATACCAAGGTCTATGAGAATTTTCAGTTAAAATTTGGAAATCGGGATGATCTGATCATGGACGCTTACCGGAATTTTCCGGATGCGGAGCAGGAAGAAGACACAGAGGAAATGTCGGAAGACTCTGCTGTCGCAGAGCACAAAGCGGCAGTAAACGAGAAGGCAGAGGCATTTCACCAGGCGACGGGAGGCGTGTTTGACCATCAGGGAGGAGCCCCGGGTCCCACGCTTTCCAAGGATCTGCATGTGATTGTCAATGATTCGCCGATCACACTGCAAGGGAAACTGGAATATATTTTTGTCGATGTATTTGATTATATTGATTTTGATCTCTCAAAGCCGGATGGCAGGAGTATCGTCACACAGTTAAATGGCAGTACCCCGAATTATATGCAGGTGTTGCAGGAAGGGGACCGGATTGAGATTTATTGGGCGAAGAAATGAGATTAGCAAGCATTGCAAGCGGTTCCAACGGCAACTGTATCTATATCGGAAGTGAACAAACGCATATCCTCATTGATGCAGGGGTCAGCCGCAAGAAGATTGAAGAGGGACTGCACTCGCTGTATCTGGATCTATCGGATATCAATGCCGTTTTTTTAACCCATGAACATAGCGATCATGTGAGCGGTCTTTTTCCTCTGTTAAATAAGAGAGACATTCCGGTCTATGCAACCGGAGGAACGCTTCAGGGAATCCGGAAGTACGACAAGAAAAATACGATGGAGGAGAGGAAAATGACGCTCATCCATGCGGATACACCGGTTCTATGCGGTGATTTGCAGGTGGATCCTTTTGCCATTTCGCATGATGCACTGGAACCGGTCTGTTACCGGGTGACCTGTCAGGGGAAAAAAGTCGCAGTCGCAACCGATCTGGGATGCTATGATGATTATTTAGTGGATCGGTTGCAGGGGATGGATGCCCTTCTACTGGAAGCAAACTATGATCTTCGCATGTTACAGGCGGGGCCCTATCCGTATTATCTGAAGCAGAGGATTTTAAGTGACAACGGGCATTTGTCCAATGATGCCTCTTCCCGGTTGCTGATCCGGCTCTTACACGACCATCTAAAGGGGGTTTTGCTGGGGCACTTAAGTGAGCAGAACAACCTTCCGGAACTGGCTTATGAGACGGTACGGGTAGAGATTGAAATGAGCGATAATGCCTATCATGCCGGAGATTTTCACCTGGGGGTTGCAAACCAGATTTGCTCCCTCAGAAATCCTCACCGTTTGAAAGGAAGATGCAGATGCAAAAAGGTGATTGTGACAGTTGTTGGAAAGGATACCTTTGGTATCATCGCCAGAGTCGGTGCTTATATGGCGGAAAAAGAGAATCAATATCCTTGATATTACGCAGACCATTGTTTCAGGATATTTCAATATGTTGATGATTGTGGACTGCTCCAAGGTAGACCTTAGCTTTGACGATATGGCGGAGGGACTGGATCAAATCGGCAGAGAACTGGGTGTGACCGTGAAATGCCAGAGAGAAGAAATTTTTGAAGCCATGCATCGTATCTAAGCTCTTTGTGAGGAAAATTCAGGCATGATGAATCAAAAAGAAATCTTTGAAACCAATGAGATGATTGAGAAGGAAAATCTCGATGTTCGAACCATCACGATGGGTATCAGTTTGTTCGACTGTGCCAGTGAGGATCCGGCTGCCTTTGGACAAAAGATTTATGATAAAATCTGCCATCAGGCGGAAAATCTGGTTAAGGTAGGAAATGAGATTGGAAGAGAATTCGGTATTCCGATTATCAATAAACGAGTTTCCGTTACACCCATTGCTCTGGCTGCGGGAAATTGCAGGAGAGAAGAAGATTATATCCAAATTGCCCGCATGTTAGACTGTGCTGCGCACACGGTCGGGGTGGATTTTATCGGCGGATATTCTGCCCTTGTCTCCAAACACATGACAGGAGCGGATCGGATGTTAATCGAATCGATTCCGCAGGTGCTTTCGCAAACCGAGCTGGTCTGTTCCTCTGTCAATGTAGCTTCGACCAAAACGGGAATCAATATGGATGCGGTCCGGCTTCTCGGGAAACAGGTAAAGAAAACCGCCGAGTTGACAGCCCAAAGAGATTCGATTGGCTGCTGTAAGTTGGTGATCTTTTGCAATGCGCCGGATGATAATCCTTTTATGGCGGGGGCTTTTCACGGAGTGACAGAAGGAGATGCCGTCATCAGTGTAGGGGTTTCCGGCCCCGGGGTCGTCAAGAAGGCGTTGGAGAACGTGAGAGGAGCTGACTTCGAGACACTATGCGAAACCATCAAGAAGACGGCGTTCAAGGTCACCAGGGTGGGGCAGCTTGTAGCGAAAGAAGCCTCTTCCCTGCTGCAGGTGCCGTTTGGGATTGTCGACCTTTCGCTTGCGCCGACACCGGCCATCGGTGATTCCGTTGCGGAAATTTTGGAGGAGATCGGTCTGGAGAAGGCAGGGGCGCCAGGCACAACGGCAGCGTTAGCACTCTTAAACGATCAGGTCAAAAAGGGTGGAATCATGGCCAGTTCCTATGTGGGTGGACTCTCCGGCGCCTTTATCCCGGTCAGTGAAGACCGGGGGATGATCGAAGCGGTGGGCGCCGGCGCTCTTACACTGGAAAAGCTGGAGGCGATGACCTGTGTTTGTTCGGTGGGGTTAGATATGATTGCCATTCCGGGAGACACTTCGGAAGAGACGATTTCCGGGATCATTGCAGACGAGATGGCGATTGGGATGGTGAATCAGAAGACGAGTGCCGTGCGCCTGATTCCGGTGATCGGCAAGGGCGTAGGAGACAGGGCGGAATTTGGCGGCCTTCTCGGATATGCCCCCATCATGCCGGTCAATCCTTTTTCGTGTAACGCCTTTGTGAACAGGGGCGGTAGAATCCCCGCTCCGGTCCACTCGTTTAAAAATTGAGATTTCATTTTTGATCAAACAGATAAAGGGATAAAGTGAGCATTAGATTCAGAAAGAAAAGCGGGTTGGAAGATACAATCCGCCAGAATGCCAGAAGAACCAGAAACCTTAGGCAGGAAAAAACGGGAATTTCCAGAAAAGAGAAGCGCAAGGGAAGAATTTCCTGGCTCTTTCTTTCGCCTTCCCTTTTGGGAGTGCTGACTTTTTTTCTGCTTCCCTTCTGCGTGATCATCTTTTATGCTTTTGTGAACAATCCGATCCAGAAGGAATTTGTCGGGATTCAGAACTTTATCAACGTATGGGATAACAACGCCTTTTAAGAGGGCGGGATGGAATACACTTCGCTTTTCTTTTACGGCAGTGCCACTCGCGGTCATGCTGTCTCTTCTTCTCGCAGTGATTATGGAATCCAAAATTCGAATGAAGAGCCAGTTTCGAACCTTCTTCCTAACGCCGATGATGGTTCCGGTTGCATCGATTGTCCTGATCTGGCAGGTGCTGTTTCATTATAACGGCACGATCAATGAGGTGCTCATTCATTTAAACCTGATTGATGCCGCCCATAAAATCGACTGGTTTAATACCGTGCATGCGCAGGTCATCATTGTGGTCCTGTTTCTTTGGAAAAATCTGGGTTATAATATGATCCTTTTCATGGCGGCACTTTCTTCGGTTCCGCAGGATGTGATTGAGGTGGCAGAGCTTGAGAGCGCGACCAAATGGCAGATTTTCTGGAAAATAAGAATGCGTTATATTTCTTCAACCATTCTTTTTGTAACGATTATGTCGCTCATCAATTCGTTTAAGGTGTTTCGGGAGATTTATTTGCTCACGGGAGATTATCCCTATGAGTCGTTATATATGCTGCAGCATTATATGAACAATAAATTCCAATCTTTGGACTACCAGGCACTGTCCACCGCCGCCATTATCATGTCTGCAGTCATTATTGTACTGGTGTTTATTATGTTCCGTTTTGAAGATGTTTACGGTAAGGATGTAGAGGGCTGATGTTTCATTCATTTGTAGAAGGGGAATATAAAGAAGCGATTATCGAGCGTGCGCCGCAGAACAGGTGGTTGGACGATCCGGTGGAAAGGGCAAAAAGAGAGGAAGAGCGCTTTCAGGTGAAGATTCCTCGTAGAGAGCTCACCAAATCGGAAAAGAGAGAGCACAGGAAGCAAATAGCGGTACACAAGAGGAAGCTGCGAATCGGAAAGATCGAAATCTGGGCAGGAACGTTTGCCTGCGCTTTTTTCGCGGTTCTATTCCTGTTGCCGATCATACTGACCTTTACCAATTCTTTTATGTCGGTTTCGGAGATCAATGCAAACTACGGCGCGATCTTTCAAACATCGGATACGGGAAGTCATGTTTTTGTCGAAAAAACCGTAAATTTGAAATTCATTCCGGACATGGTGACCTTTGCGCAGTATTTCACGGTGATGTTTAAATCTCCCGCCTATTTGTTTAAATTCTGGAATGCAGTCATTTATGTAGTGCCGATCGTGATTTTTCAGCTGGCGGTGGCAGCGCTGGCATCTTATGGTTTTGCCAGATATTCGGGAAGGGTGAAGGAGGTGATTTTTTTTGCCTACATCATCCTGATGCTGATGCCGTATCAGGTGACCCTGGTGCCGAATTATCTGATCTCAAACTGGCTGCATTTAATCAATACCAGATGGGCCATCTGGCTGCCGGGGATCTTTTCTCCCTTTGCGGTTTATCTTTTAACCAAATTCATTCGGAGAATCCCGGTTTCGGTGATGGAAGCGGCGGAGATTGATGGAGCAGGGGAATGGCAGGTGTTTTCACAAATCTGCCTGCCGCTTTGTAAAAGCGGATTGTTCTCCATCGCCATTTTGATTTTTATCGACTACTGGAATATGGTGGAACAGCCTTTGATTCTGCTGTCCGATGAAGAGATGCATCCGCTGTCGGTGTTTCTGTCTAAAATCAATTCAGGAGAAATTTCGCTTGCTTTTGCGGTTGCGGTGATCTATATGATTCCTCCGCTCTTCATGTTTTTATACGGAGAGGAGTACCTGGTGGAAGGGATCACTTATCAGGGCGGCACAAAGGGGTAATGAAGTTGAGGAAGGTCTGATCCAGTTCAGCACAGAGAGGTCTGATGCAGTTTATTACAGACAGGTCTGATACAGTTTATTACAGACAGGTCTGATACAGTTTATTACAGACAGGTCGATTCTGTCTGATGGGTAGGAGGAGAGAGATGGAAGAAGTGAAGGCACAGGCACCGGAAACGGAAGGGCAGAAAAGCGCGGTGCAGGAAACAGAGGAGCAGAAGCTCAGAAAAAGGAAGGATCATCTCAAGAATGCTATCATTGCATTTCTGATGATTATGTTGATCCTGACGCTGTTTTCGAATACATTTATGAATTATACACTGCCGGAAGTGGCGACCACCAATATTACGTCCGGTTCGATTTCTCCGCAGATCAGGGGGACCGGCACGCTGAGTGCAGACGACCCTTATAATGTGATGGTGACTGAGAACAGAACCATCGCTTCGGTTGCACTCAAGGTGGGAGCTAAGGTGAAGAAGGGAGATACCATTTATTATCTGGAAGACGCCAAATCGGACGAGATCAAAACCAAAGAGAAGGCGTTGGAAGATGCGAGAACGGCGTATAAAAAGGCTCTTTTTACCGGAGACATCGATGATGAAACCATTACGGATGTGCGGAAGGGCAAACAGAAGAGTTTAGATTCCTATCAAAAAAAGCTAAAAGAGGCAAATGATGCCGTAGATGCGGCGCAGACGCTTTTAGATATGATTGATGATCAGATTGCGCTTCTCACCGAGGCGGGTGCGATTGCACAGGCCGATCAGGCTTATGACCTTCTGACGCCGGAGTATGAAGCGGCACTAATCACGCAACAGTTAGCGAAGGGCGGAAAGAGAGGCGGATCAGGACCGCATTGATCATTTAAAAAGGCTGCAGGAGGACCAGGCGCGCATCAAATCCCAGTTAACGACTTATGCGGCACAGCTGTCGAAAGATAATGAAAAGAAGCAGGCGACCCTTACCTATATGCAGACCTGTGCCAAGAAGGATCTGGAGAAGGCGCAGAAGGACAAGGAGGAGGTCACCAAAGGGATCGGAACCGAGATTGATCTCAACAGTCAGAAGGAAAATATCGCCAATCTCGAACAGGATCTGGCAGAAATGAAGAAAAAAGCGATTGGAGCGACGATTGATGCCCCGATTGACGGAACGATTTCTTCGCTAGCCCTTTCTGCGGGACAGCAAACCTCTGCGGATACGCCGGTGGCGGTGATACAGAGGGCGGGACAGGACATGACCTTCAGCTTTACGGTCAAAAAAGAACAGGCGCAGAAGCTTCATGTCGGAGACGAAGCGCAGCCGCAAAATCCTTGGCAGTACACCGAATTCTCCGCAAAGTTAAAGTCCATCTCGCCTGACCAGGAGAACCCTACAACCATGCGGAAGCTGACTTTTCTCGTCAAATCACCGGAGGTGGAGAACGGGCAGTCAGTGAGCGTGAAGATGGGAGAATCGTCCAAGGATTATGATATGGTGGTACCGAATTCCTCCATTCGGGAAGATAATAACGGAAAATTTGTCCTGATTGTTTCCTCCAAATCGTCTCCGCTCGGGAACCGTTATATTGCCAAGAGATTGGATGTGGAAGTATTAGCCAGTGACGACACCAAGACCGCCATCAATGCGGTTTTGGAGGACAGCTACGATACCTACGTCATCACGACCAGCACAGCCCCCGTAAAGGCGGGAGATCAGGTGAGACTGTCGAATGCGGATGCACAATAAACCTAAATTCCCTGGCAGAAATCATCTGTCCGGGAAACAAAAAATACAGCTTCTGACAGCAGCTCTTTCCATCCTTTTGTGGAGCATTCTGCAATGCTTTCGTATGTCGCTACAGAATTCCCTGCCGGATCAGAATGCGGCGGTGAGATGGTCCAAAAATCACGATGTGGCACAAATCAGCATCTTTTTTACGGAAGACCAGAAGATTACGGAAGACAGCGTAAAAGAGCTGGCCTGGAAGCTCACGCAGGCTCTGACGGAGCAGGCGATCAGCAAGGACGAGAAGAAATCTTCCGGAAGAGAGCTGGTGATGGCATACAGTGCGGAAGGACAGATCACCCTGAACCGGGAGGGGAAGACGTTGACGGTAAATGCGGTTGGTGTCGGCGGAGATTTTTTCCTCTTTCATCCCCTGACCCTCCTAAGCGGGCAATACCTGAACACTAGTCTGGACATGAAGGACGGGATCGTACTGGATGAAGATACGGCCTGGCAGCTCTTCGGTTCCTCCAATATCGTGGGGCAGACCGTGGAAATCGGAGGCCTTCCCTTCTACATCCGGGGGGTGGTGAAAAAGCCGACCGGAAGGTTGGAAAAGGCAGCCGGATTATCGCAGAGCCTTGTCTTTGTAGACTATGCGATGCTGCAGAAGTATGGCAGCTTCGGGGGAGGTGGTTTTGTCCCGAAGGATGATTCTACCAATGTTGCTCCAGCGGGTGATACAGGGGGGAACGGACAGGTGGCTCATCTGCAAGGGATCCTTTCTCCTCTTCGACAGGAGAGTGGAATCGACAAATGGGTCGGTGCTTTGGGTGCACAGGGAGTATTACGGATCCCTCATTCGCATTTTGTGGTTGCGCACAGGGAGAGTCCTTTTCTTGTCAGTGCCGTGACAACAGGAACGGCGAACGCTACCGGGACGGGGAGTGAAGCAGGCAGCGCCACGGGGGCGACCACCACAGATACCGCAAGTGGGACAGGTGCTACCGATACGGGGGGGAGCTTAAGTACAGGGACCTCGGAATCCGGACAGGAGAGCACGGGCAGCACCACCGGAGGTTCCACAAGCGCTTCCGGCACGACCAATGATGCGGGCAGCGCCGGTGCAGGTACGAGCGGCGGTTCGGGAGGATCCTCCAACCCTTCCGTTCACGTCAGTCCGGGACAGGGAGGCGGCAGCGATTCCGGAAGCGGAGGAGGCAGTACACCGGAAGCAGAACCCGTCGGGGGAATCAACTGCATCGAAATTCTGATGCCAAATCCTGTGGACGGTTTTGCAAAGGGACTGGTTCTGGCACAGGCAGGGTATGACCCTGCGGATGCGAAGATTGTGGACAATACGGTACGCTTTCGCAATACCGCCCTGATGAAGGTAATCGGTGAATATGGCACAAGATCCATGCAGCTGATATCCATTCATTATCCTTATTGGGAAAATATCGCCAGAGGACTGGAAGAGGAACTGGCTTTCATTTTTCATCTTAGAATGCCTGTTGCTTGCTTATCCGACCTTGGTGCTCTGTGCCTTTGTGGTGTCGCTTTACAGAAATAAAACCTGGACGACGGCGCAGCTGGTAAAGAAGGTGCAGGATAAGATCTATGATATCCAGGCACGCAGGGCAGAAAAAAAGAAGAAAAACAAATGATTGCAGTATGGCGAAAGATTCTATAGAGAAATGCACCGGTCAAAACCGAAGAGAAAGGATGGGGAATGAAATTTCAAAAACGTTTGCTTTCGGGAATTTTAATTGCGTCATTGTCGCTTTCTATGGCGGCCTGCGGTTCTTCCAAAGGAGGCAGTACAGGAGACAAGAAGGAAGATGACGCGATCAAGGATCAGGTATACCGGGAAACCGTTGTACCGATGAAGGACACAGGGGTGCTTGCGAATGATATCAGCACCCTGTCCTATAGCAAGGGAAGGATCTATTTCTTTGCCACTCATTATGATTATGACCAGAAGAGCGGCATGGCTTCCGATGCTGAAAATGTGATTGTTCACATGAAAGAGGACGGCACGGATGTAAAGAAGATAGACCTTCCGAAGGCGCCAAAAGGATACGAATATTATTTTCCTGCTACCGCATTTGACCAGGAGGGCAATGTCTATCTGGTAATGGATAAGACGCCTGCTTATGAAGACGTAAAGGAAGATGCGCATACCAGTGATGCCGAAGATTCCGGAGATGCCGCCGGGAAGGCAAACGTGGTGCAGGACGAGTATTCGCTCGTTAAACTGGATCCGTCCGGCAAGCAGCTTTTTTCCGTCAAGCTGGGGGAAAAGGCACTCAAGGATCCGAATATCGGCACCTATTATACCAATAGCCTCCTTTATCTGGAAGGGAAGGGACTGCTGCTTTCGGATTTAACGGGAAATTACATTCTGAGTGACAAAGATGGCAGTCTGACAAGTACCATCTCCCAGTCCAAGGAGGGGAATAACAGCGATCAGCTCATGGTGGATAAGGAAGGCAGGCTTTATCGTTACGATGCGTCAGATGCCTCCACAGAAACGTTGAGCAGGCTGAATGGGGAAACCTGGAAAGAGGAAGGGGAACCGCTGAAGCTGACGAAGGAGATGCCGGAACTCAATTACGTAGCCCTGGTGCCGGGTACGGGTACGGACTATGATTTCGTGACCATGGGAGGCGGAAACGAAACTGACCTCTACGGTTGGAATTTCGGAGACAAAACGGCTCATAAAATTTGTGATTTTGTTTCCTCCAACTTAATGACGCAGACAGTGGACAGCCTGATTTCTCTAGGTGACGGTAAATTTCTCATTCGCTATGAAAGCACGGAGCAGGCGGCTTCTTCCGATGAGAGCGGAGAAGGAGATCCTTCCGTGATCTCTCTTTTAACCAAGGTGGATCCGAAGGATGTGAAGGACAAGAAGGAACTCATCATGGCCTATAATGATTGGATGAGTGCCAACCTTCGTGCCGCTGTGATTAATTTTAATAAGAAGAATGACCAGTACCGCATCCGCCTAAAGAGCTATACAACGGAATACAATGAAAATACAGGAGTCGGTTCCAGCCCGTTAAACAATGATATTATTTCGGGAAATACGCCGGACCTGGTCGTCATGGATGCCAATATGCCAAAAGAAAGCTATTATGCGAAGGGGATCTTTGAGCCTCTCGATTCCCGTTTTGAAAAAGATGGGTTCCTGGACAAGACAAAATATTATACCAATGTCTTTGATGCCTATCGGTCCAGAGGAAAGATATACGAGGTCATCCCCTTCTTCAGCATTAATACATTGGCGGTAAAAAAGAAATATGCCGATAAGATGAAGCCTTGGACGATTCAGACCATGCAGCAAATGGCGGATGGCATGCATGTTTCTTACGACAAGCTATTTGGGTTCAGTGTCCCGCGTGATTCTCTGTTCCAGATGCTTCTGATGTTTAACGCCGATCGTTTCATTGATTGGGAAAAGCAGAAGGCGGACTTCCAGAATGAGGATTTCTATCAGCTGTTAGAAGTGAGCAAGAAATTCCCGAAAGATACCAAGAATGACGATTATGATCCGGATCAGGAAAACTGGTATTATCAGGATAAGTCCCTGCTGTATCCGCTTTATCTGGCGGCGGCCGATTCTTATCAGTATGCCAGATACGGCGCATTTAGAGAGCCGATCGCCATCGTTGGATATCCGAGTGCGGACGGCAAGGGCGCGAGTTCCATTTCCGAGCAGATCAGTCTTGCCATGAGTGCCACTACCACCAGTAAAGATGCCTGCTGGGATTTCCTCTCTTCCCTGTTAAAAGATGATTTCCAGAAGCAGAGCGGTTATACGCTTCCGGTTTTAAGGAGTGAACTGGACAAGGGATTGGAAAAGGCCATGAAGCCGAACAAGGAGGATCAGGACGCAAAGGGCGGCGACGTGATGTATTCCAATGGTGGAAGTCACGGGGTGGATACCACCGGGATGAAACCGCTCACGCAAGAAGATGTGGATCAAATTAAAGGGCTGATTGAAAGCGTTCATCAAAAGGAAGGCATCGATCCGGCGGTCATGGACATTCTCCTGACAGAAACCTCTGCCTATTTTGCCGGACAAAAGAGCGCTCAGGATGTGGCGAAGGTGATTCAGAGTAAGGTACAGACCTATATGGAAGAGAACTCCTAAAGTTTCTTTCAAATGCAAGATAGAAAGTTGGAAATCAATATGACAGAAAAATTAAAGGTTGCCGTCCTGGGCGGCACGGGAATGGTAGGGCAGCGATTCGTCACCATTTTGGAGAATCATCCCTGGTTTGAAGTTACCACGATTGCAGCATCTCCACGCTCTGCCGGTAAGACCTATGAGGAGGTTCTTGCAGGCAGGTGGAAGCTGGATCTGCCGATGCCGGAAAAGGTAAAAAAAATCGTGGTAAAAGATGTGCACGATGTGGAAGGGATCACGCGGGATGTAGATTTCTGCTTCTCGGCAGTAGATATGTCAAAGGATGAAATCAAAGCCATCGAAGAGGCATATGCGAAGACGGAGACACCTGTCGTTTCCAATAACAGTGCACACAGGTGGACGCCGGATGTACCGATGATCATCCCCGAGATTAACCCGGAACATGCGGAGGTCATCGCCTTTCAAAGGGAGAGACTGCACACCAGGAGGGGCTTTATTGCAGTAAAACCGAATTGTTCCATTCAGAGTTATACCCCTGTTCTGGCTGCTTGGAAAGACTTAGAGCCTTATGAAGCGGTGGTAACCACCTATCAGGCTATTTCCGGTGCCGGCAAGAATTTTGAGGAGTGGCCGGAAATGATCGGAAACGTCATTCCTTTTATTTCCGGGGAAGAAGAAAAGAGTGAAAAGGAGCCGTTGCGGATTTTTGGGCGCATCGAAGGGGGACAGATCGTTCCTGCAGAGAGTCCCTTGATTACCTGTCAGTGCATTCGGATTCCGGTTTTGTACGGCCATACGGCGGCTGTCTTCCTGCGTCTTAAAAAGAGTGCAGATAAGGAAGAACTCCTTGAGAAGCTTCATGCCTTTTCCGGTGTACCGCAACGTTTGCAGCTGCCCAGTGCGCCGAAGCAGATGATTCGTTATTTGGAGGAGGAAGATCGTCCGCAGGTGACCAAAGACGTTGACTACGAAGGAGGGATGGGGATCTCCATTGGTAGGTTGAGAAGTGATAGCCTGTTTGATTGGAAATTTGTCGGTCTATCTCATAATACCCTAAGAGGGGCAGCCGGCGGTGCAGTGGAGTGTGCGGAGCTTCTTTGTGCGCTTCACTATATTGAGAAGAAATAGTTTGGGAAAAAAACTCTTTATTGCGGAAAAACCGAGTGTCGCAGCACAGTTTGCACAGGCACTGCAGTCTCGTTTTACACGAAGAAACGGATACCTGGAATCGGAGAAGGAAGTTCTTACCTGGTGCGTGGGGCATCTGGTGACCATGAGTTATCCGGATGCCTATGACTCCAGTTATAAAAGGTGGTCATTGGATACCATTCCCTTTATCCCGCAGGTCTTTCGATATGAGGTGATCGACAGTGTCAGAAAGCAGTTTCAGATTGTGGCATCTCTTCTCAATCGGAAGGATGTAGATCTGATTTATATCTGTACGGACTCCGGAAGAGAGGGAGAATATATTTACCGGCTGGTGGATCAGGAAGCGCAGGTGCAGAATAAGGTAAAGAAGCGCGTATGGATTGATTCACAGACGGAAGAAGAGATTTTACGTGGAATCCGGGAGGCCAAAGACGATTCCGCCTATGACAACCTGGGAGCGGCTGCCTTTTTGCGTGCGAAAGAAGATTATCTGATGGGCATCAATTTCTCCCGCGCCTTGACGCTAAAGTACCGAAGAGTCATTCAGGACTATCTGAAAATTGAAATGTGTGGTTTCGGTAGGGCGCGTCATGACCTGTGTGCTGGGCATGGTGGTGAACAGAGAGAGGGAGATCCGGAATTTTACTAAAAACACCTTTTATCGGGTCGATGGCGTGTTTGCCCTAAAGACGCAGAAGGGAGAGGCAAAAGAAAAGGGGGCCTCTTCCGACCGGGAGGGATGCAGCAAGGAGACAGATACAGGAAGGGTCACCGCTTTTTGGAAGGTCATGGAGGGAAGCCGTTTTTTTCAGTCCCCCCTTCTGTACAACGAAAGAGGATTTCAAAAGAGGCAGACGGCGCAGGAGCTGGTAAATCATTTAGAGCCTTTGCCGCGAGAAGCAATCCTGCAATCCGTCTCCAGAAAGCAGGAAGTGAAAAATGCCCCCCTCCTTTATAATCTGGCGGAATTGCAAAACGACTGTTCCAAATTTTTTAAGATCAGTCCGGATCAGACTCTGGCAGCGGCACAGGAGTTATATGAAAAAAAGCTGACGACCTATCCCAGAACAGATGCACGGGTACTTTCCAGCGCAGTGGCAAAAGAAATTGTGCGCAACATTTCCGGGCTACAGAACTACCCGCAGACGTCTCTCTTTGCTCGGGCGATCCTGCAGCACGCTTCTTATAAGGGAATTGAAAAGACACGCTATGTAAACGATCAGGCAATCACCGATCATTATGCCATTATTCCAACCGGTCAGGGACTGTCCGCACTTGGCAGCTGTTCGTCAACGGTACAGAAGGTTTACGAATGCATCGCCAGACGTTTCCTTGCTATTTTCTATCCGCCTGCCAAATATATGAAGGTGCTCCTTTCCTTTGCGGTGAAGGAGGAACATTTTTTTTCCAACTTTCGGATTCGGGAATCAAAGGGATATCTTCACGTCATGGATTATTCTTTTTTGATAAAAAAGGAAGAAGAAAGTCAGGATCCGGCGCTTTTGCAACAACTTTCCCGTTTGAGAAAGGGAATGCGCGTCCATTTGACAAAGTTGGAAATCAAGGAGGGAGAAACCTCTCCTCCCAAACGATACAATTCCGGTTCTATGATTCTGGCAATGGAAAATGCCGGACAGTTTATCGAGGATGAGGAACTAAGAGAACAGATCAGGGGCTGCGGCATTGGGACGAGTGCGACCAGGGCGGAAATTTTGAAGAAGCTGATGTCGATCCGCTATTTGCACCTGGATAAGAAGACGCAGGTCATCACGCCGACTCAGATGGGGGAGATGGTGTATGAGGCGGTGGCGCTCTCCATGAAACCGATGCTAAACCCGGCTCTGACCGCAAGCTGGGAAAAGGGGCTGAGCGGAGTAGCAGAGGGCAGGATCACGGAAGACGAATACATGAAAAAACTGGATGATTTTGTCAGGAGGCGCACGGAATTTGTGAAGGGAAGTGATTACAGCCAGATCCTCTATTCCCGCTTTGAGGGCATTGCAAGAAATTACAAAAAGGCAAAGGAGACCGGCGTCAGGCCCGTTTGATCCCCACATCAGAGGATATTCTGACCCATCGCAGACGAAAGACAGAAAGAAGGTAGAAATGCAGGAGTATTGTATTAAAGAACTTTAGTCTCAGTGAAACCATTGCAGCAGAGATCTTTGAGGGAGTGACCTACCCGTGGGAGGTTTTGCCAAAGATCAAAGAGTTTATTCTGAAACTGGGACCGACCTTGAGCGCGGAACGGTTTGAAAAGAGAGGGGAAAACGTATGGGTGGCGAAGTCTGCCACCGTGTTTGATTCCGCCTATCTGGGAGGGCCCTGTATCATCGATGAGGAAGCGCAGGTCAGGCAGTGCGCTTTTATCAGAGGCAGTGCCATTGTGGGAAAAAAGGCGGTGGTCGGCAATTCGACGGAGCTGAAAAATGTGATTCTGTTCAACCAGGTACAGGTGCCGCACTACAATTATGTCGGTGATTCGGTTTTGGGTCTTCATGCGCACATGGGGGCAGGTTCCATCACCTCAAATGTAAAGGCAGATAATTCAAACGTCGTGATCAAGAACGGAGAGAACGATCAGGTGCAGACGGGGATGCGCAAGGTAGGGGCGATGCTTGGAGATTTTGCCGACATTGGCTGCAACAGCGTCTTAAATCCAGGCACCGTGATCGGTAAGAGAACGAGCGTGTATCCGACCTCCTGTGTGCGTGGCTGTATTCCGGCGGATCATATCTATAAGGATGCGGAACACATCGTCAAACGGCGGCAGGGTGACGAAGGATGAAAGACGCATTGAAATGGACGGATTGATATCGCGACATCGGAAGAATTGATGTCGTTACACCGGGAAGGATTTTCTTTTCATTCCGGACAAAATATGGTTTAATGGAATCGTTGTGTGGCTGCATCTCTGCATGCAGTCCGACTCGTGATGAAAGCGTCGTTGAAAAACGGCGTTTTGTCATATCTGGGCAATAAAAGCTTTTGAACTGAAGGAAAGGAGAATTAACACATGATCTACACAAAGAAGGTCGAAGATATGTGCAGTGTCCATCAGGACGTGCACCATGGCTGTGCACCCATTCCGGAAGAGGCCAAATGGGTACAGGCAAAAGAGGTAAAGGACATTTCCGGGTTCACCCATGGGGTGGGCTGGTGCGCACCGCAGCAGGGATGTTGCAAGCTGTCCTTAAACATCAAGAATGGCATCATCGAAGAAGCACTGGTGGAAACCATCGGATGTTCCGGTATGACGCAGTCAGCTGCCATGGCAGGTGAAATTCTTCCGGGCCTTACGGTTTAGAAGCTTTGAATACGGATCTGGTTTGTGATGCCATCAACACCGCAATGAGAGAGCTGTTTTTGCAGATTGTATACGGACGCTCTCAGTCCGCTTTTTCCGAGGACGGTCTGGCAATCGGCGCCGGGTTGGAGGATCTGGGTAAGGGCTTCCGCTCGCAGGTCGGAACGATTTATTCTACCAGAGAAAAGGGTCCCCGCTATCTGGAAATGACGGACGGATATATCACCGACCTCTGTCTGGATAAGGACGACAACATCATCGGATACAAATTCGTGAATTTCGGAAAAATGGAAGATGCGATCAAGGCCGGCGAAGATGTGAATACCGCATACGAGAAGGCGAAGGGACAGTACGGTCGCGTGGATGATGCGGTAAGAACCATTGACCCTCGTAAGGAATGATTTCGGACAATAAAGGAGGAAATGAGCATGGCTTTGTTTGAGTCATATGAAAGAAGAATTGATAAAATCAACGGCGTACTGAAGGGCTACGGAATCGATTCCATCGAAGAGGCGAAGAAGATTACCGAGGATGCCGGTTTGAATGTTTACGACCTGGTAAAGGGCGTACAGCCGATCTGCTTTGAAAATGCCTGCTGGGCATACACGGTCGGAGCTGCCATTGCCATCAAAAAGAATTGTCGTAAGGCAAGTGAAGCGTCTGCGGCAATCGGCGAAGGACTGCAAAGCTTCTGTATTCCCGGCTCCGTTGCCGACCAGCGTAAGGTGGGTCTGGGACATGGGAATCTCGGGAAAATGCTGCTAGAAGAGGACACCGAATGTTTTGCTTTTCTTGCCGGGCATGAATCCTTTGCGGCTGCAGAGGGTGCCATCGGTATCGCCACCAAGGCCAATAAGGTGCGTACCAAGCCGCTGCGCGTCATTCTGAATGGTCTGGGCAAGGATGCGGCGAAGATTATCTCCCGTATTAACGGCTTTACCTTTGTGGAAACGCAGATGGATTATGCAACCGACACGCTGAATATTCTCTCCGAGACCCCTTATTCCACAGGGGAGAGAGCCAAGGTCAAATGCTATGGTGCCAATGATGTTCGCGAGGGCGTGAAGATCATGTGGCAGGAAAACGTGGATGTTTCCATCACGGGAAATTCTACGAATCCGACCCGTTTCCAGCATCCGGTTGCAGGTACCTATAAAAAGGAGCGTCTGGAAGCAGGAAAGAAGTATTTCTCTGTGGCATCCGGCGGTGGCACGGGACGTACCCTGCATCCGGATAACATGGCGGCAGGTCCCGCTTCATACGGCTTTACCGATACGCTAGGAAGAATGCACTCCGATGCGCAGTTCGCGGGTTCCTCTTCCGTACCGGCACATGTGGAAATGATGGGTCTGATCGGCATGGGCAACAATCCGATGGTCGGCGCAACCGTTTCCCTTGCGGTTTCCATCGAAGAAGCGGCGAAGGCAGGCAAGTTCTAAGTCAAGACAGGCTGCGGGCAACAGGTTATTCATAGAAACGATCAGCCACGCAGACGTGAAAAGTGTAGCAGAAATACAAAAAGACAGTCGGTTTGCCAGCCGGCTGTCTTTTTGTAGAGATGCACTCCTGCAAGCTTCGTTTGTATATCCGTTTAGCAATCTGTCAGAATCCTCCTCCACGCTTCGATCAGCTTTTCCAGGGACCAGGCGGCATTGGCGGGGCTGGTGGAAGGCAGGCAGATATCCTGCCGGTTGGTCAGGGGCAGACAGTATTTCTGATAAATTTCGTGCGATTTTTTTCCATTGGTATAAACGGCGCGGATGGGAGCAGAATGCAGAATGAGATTCAGGTCGTTCGGAACCGCATTTGATCGATGCGTCGCTGGCACCGACAATATCGCAGGCATGAATCGAATCCCAGCAGGCGATATGGTGTCTTTTCAGGAAAGCCTGTTTCTCCGGAACCGTGGACGCCGTTTTGTCCTGAAAGAGTTCTGCGATCACCTTCCAGAAACGGTTCTGCGGATGCCCGTAGAAAAAGCCGGATTCTCTGGACTTTGGGGAGGGAAAACTGCCGAGAATCAGGATATTTGAATTTTCATCATAGAACGGCGAAATCGGGTGAATCAGGTGATGATATTCCGGCATGCTTCGTTTCCCTTTCTCCTTCTTCGTGACATCATCTTTTTCTTCGATGAATGATTATAACATGATCTTTTTTGACAGACATCCCGGAATATGCCAAAATGAGCCCTGAGAAAGAGGATCGCAGCTTTGTGAAGGGGGAGTAGCATGAGATTTTTGATTCAGGTGGTGACACAGTCGGAAGTAAGGATTGCAAATGAGGTCAAGGGAAAAATCGGCAGAGGATCTCTGGTTTTCATTGGAATTGGCAAAGAAGATACGAAAGAAATTGCGGACAAGATGATTGCCAAGCTGTTGGGACTTAGAATCTTTGCAGATGAAAACGGGAAAACGAACCTGGCGCTGAAGGATATCGGGGGAGAACTTCTTGCTGGTCTCCCAATTTACCCTTTATGCGGATGTCAGACACGGGAACAGGCCGGGTTTTACGAATGCAGGTGCGCCACAGGAAGCAAGAGAACTTTATGAATACATCATCGAAAGATGTAGGGAGCAGGTATCAACTGTGGAGACGGGAGTTTTTGGTGCGGACATGAAGGTCCTGCTGACCAATGACGGGCCCTTTACCATCCTTCTGGACTCGGAGGAAATCCTTCCAAAGAAGGCAAAATAACAGATTTTAGGATTCCGAGGGTGGTGAAAAGACAAGATACGGGATACAGAAGGTGGTGAAGAGACAAGATGCGCAAGCTGATTGAGATACAGGAATCGGGAGAACCCCTTCCGGTGGTGTTGGTGGGGGTCAATACCGGAAAAAGTGACCGCACTTATGCCGATGAGATGCGGGAGTTAAAAGAGCTGGTACGCGCCTGCAACATGGAGGCGGTGGATACGCTGGTGCAGAATGCCCAGGTGCCTGTGCAGGCTACTTTGCTGGGCTCCGGCAAGGTGGAAGAATTAAAGGCAGTGCTTTACGCTTCGCATGCAGGGAGAGTTGTATTCAATGAAATGCTGACGCCGGCGCAATTCCGGAATTTGCAGAAGATCCTGGATGTGGAAGTGATGGACCGGACCGGGCTGATTCTTCGCATTTTTTCCGACCGTGCCAGAACCAGAGAGGCCAGACTGCAGGTGGAATATGCCAGACTGCAATATTTGATGCCAAGGCTTACCGGAATGTGGACGCACTTTGGCAGGCAGGCGGGGGGAAGCGGAAGACTCTCCAATAAAGGTGTGGGAGAGACCCAGCTGGAACTGGACAGGCGCCATATTGAGAGGCGGATGGCGGAGCTTAGAAGAGAGTTGAACCGGATCGACCGGGAAAGGTCGGTTCAGCGGGAAAAGAGACTCTCGGCTACCCTTCCGCGGATTGCGCTGGTCGGATATACCAATGCGGGAAAATCGACTCTGATGAACAAACTGTTGGCGCAAGGTTCCGCCTCTTTTGCAGAAGAAAAGCAGGTTTATGCGCAGGACATGCTCTTTGCGACACTGGACACAACGATCCGGCGCATCGACATCAAAGGACGGAAGCCGTTTTTGCTTTCGGATACGGTCGGATTTATCAGAGAGCTTCCGCCGGATCTGGTGAAGGCCTTTTTGTCCACGCTGGAGGAGGTGCGGGTGGCGGATCTGTTATTGGAGGTGGTGGATTTCTCCGACCCGGATTATGAAAGCAGGATGGAAGTGACCAGAAAAACGCTTTTACAGATTGGAGCGGGAACCATTCCTACGATTACGGTGATGAATAAAACGGACCTGGTTCTGAAAACGGGGGAGAGCGAGAATCGTCCGAAAAGGGAAGGGGAGGAGAATGCAGACCGGAACATTTCCGATGTGGCGCTTCCTTATCAATCCGGCGATAAGATCTATATGAGTGCGGAGAAAGGAATCGGGATCACGGAGCTGTTAGACCTGATTGAGAAAAAAGGGGAGGAGCAGCGGATCCCCTTTGCTTTCCTGATTCCTTATACGGAAGCAAAAGTCCTCTCGGAAATCGCACGCCTAGCGGTGGTGGAAACATCGGAATACCTGGAAGAAGGCGTTTTTATGACGGGAAAAATCAACCGCAGAGAGGCGGGGCGCTACAACCAATTTGAAACAAAATTGAAAAAGGTTGAAAATAGGACTGGTCAATCGTGAAATTTCGTGTTAACATATCGGAGTCGGTTCTTTTTATCGACAGAGCCATCTCATCGAATGGCTGATGTCCGGGAGTATAGCTCAGCCGGGAGAGCGTCCGCCTCACACGCGGGAGGTCACGGGTTCGAGCCCCGTTGCGCCCAGATCTGAAACCCTTGTAAACAGTCTTGTTTATGAGGGTTTTATTGTACAAACGGTTTACTTTTTCAGGGAGGCAGGTATGAATTTTCTCGAGGAACACATTTTGAAACATGGACAGGTGCGTCCCGGAGCAATCTTGAAGGTGGATTCTTTCTTGAATCACCAGTTGGATACGGAGATTCTGGATCGGATCGGCGAGGAATTTTATCAAACCTTTCAGCATGAAAAATCACGCGGATTCTGACGGTGGAAGCCAGCGGGATTGCCATTGCCTGCATGACGGCAAGGTTTTTCCATGTGCCGGTGGTTTTTGCCAAGAAAGCCAAGAGCAAGAACCTGGACGGAGATCTTTATACGAGTGTTGTTCATTCCTATACCTATGGAAGGGATTATGACATTACGCTTGCCAGAAAATTTCTGACTTCTGAGGATACGGTGCTCCTGGTCGATGATTTCCTGGCCGTAGGCAAGGCGATGAACGGGCTGTTGGATATTTGTTCGCAGGCGGGAGCCAGGGTGGCCGGCATCGGAATTGCGATTGAAAAAGGGTTTCAGGAGGGCGGTAATCATTTAAGAGAGGCCGGATATGCGGTACGCAGCATCGCAATCATCGATCAAATGAGGGATGATGGCAGCATTGTATTCCGGGAACAGGATGGAAACCGATGAGTCATATTGCAGAGAATTTGCAAAGGGTAGAAAAAAGGATCGAAGAAGCTTGCGTGCGTGCAGGCAGGGACAGGGGGGAAGTCACCCTGATTGCCGTTTCCAAAACGAAACCGGTATCGGATATTCAGGAAGCGATGGCTTGCGGCATCACGGTCTTTGGCGAGAATAAGGTACAGGAACTTAAACAGAAGACGGAAGAAATTTCTGTTCCGTTGCATTGGCATATGATCGGTCATTTGCAAACCAATAAAGTGAAATACCTTCCGGGGATGGCGGAGATGATTCATTCGGTGGATCGTCTGGAACTGGCTCTGGAGATCGACAAGCAGGCACAGAAACATCAGATGGTGATGGATGTGCTGCTAGAAGTGAATGTCGCAAGAGAAGATACCAAGTTCGGACTGATGGTAGAGGAGACGGAGCCGCTTCTCAGACAGCTTGCGCTCTTAAAGCATATCAGAGTCAGGGGACTGATGACGATTGCTCCTTTTACGGAGAATGCGGAATCGAACCGCAGGTATTTCCACACGTTAAGAGAACAAAAAGAAGAACTCAACCGAAAGGAGATCTTGGAGAGACAGATGGACGTTCTTTCTATGGGCATGACGGGAGATTACGAAATCGCCATTGAAGAAGGAGCCACCCATGTCCGTGTGGGAACCGGCATTTTCGGAGAAAGAAATTACTCGATTTCATAGATCACAAAAGCGGGATGCGACGATCGCATCCCGCTTTTGTGATTGTGCATCTTACATTTGTGATCCGGGAATCAAACGATTGTGAAACCCTTTTGATCCAGCGGAGATCATTCTCCCACTTCAATTCTGGTTGACTCTTCTTTTTCCGGAAGAGCTTCCTTTTTGGGAATGGAGACCGAAAGCACCCCATTCTTGTAAGAAGCCTTGATATCTTCCGGTTTCAATCCCTCTACATGGAAGGAACGGGTAAAGGAACGAGAGGTACGCTCTCTGCGGATGTACTTGCCTTCCTTTTTATCCTCATTTTTCTCTTCGTGGCTTGCGGAAATTTTGAGGGTGTCTTTTTCCAGATCCACGTGGATATCTTCCTTCTGGAAGCCTGGAAGCTCCGCTTCCAGCGTATACCCGTTTTCATTCTCGATGACATCCGTCTTCATGGCATCTGCCTCTGACAAACTAAAATTCCCTCCAAAAAAGTGATTCATCATATCGTCCATTTCCATGAACGGGTCGTTATAAGTTTTCACATCGTTATCTCTTTTCCAAAGCATAGGCATTAACATTGTCTTTTCCTCCTTATATTTGAATGATCTATATTCAAGAAACTGAGATTGATTTGTTTTCCTCTCTCAATTTCTATATATGTTATAGCACACATAGAACAGACAATCAATAAACAAAATATAATTAAAATATAAACTAAATACGAAGTGTCAGCTACAGGTTTATCCCTGTCATCCCGATCGGTTTTGTGCTATGATTATTGGCGTTTGGTGTATGGGCGGGGGTGCATCCGCGAAAGAAGAAAGCTGCCGTGGTTCGCAGTAGTGCTTGATGAGAAGCTGCGCTTATAGAGATCGGAAGAGAGCATGGCAGACGGCGTGGGGGAAGGAGACAGTTTTCATGAGAGAGAATCGGCTTTTTCTGGTGGTACCCTGTTACAACGAAGAAGAAGTGCTTCCGGAGACGGCAAAGAGGATACGGGAAAAATTCAAAAAACTGATCGCTTCCGGATTGATTGCCGAAAACAGCCGTGTTCTTTTTGTGGATGACGGATCCAGTGACAGAACCTGGGAACTGATCGGGAACTATCATGAAAAGGATCCACTTTATCAGGGCATTAAGCTTTCCCGAAACAGAGGCCACCAGAATGCACTGATGGCAGGACTGATGACAGTTCGTACACTTTGTGATATGGCGATCTCTATGGATGCCGATTTGCAGGACGATGTAGACGCCATTGACAAAATGATTTTGAAATTTCAAGAAGGTGCGGATGTCGTCTATGGCGTGAGATCCAGTCGGAAAACGGATACCTTTTTTAAGAAAACAACGGCACAGACTTTTTATCGTTTAATGAATACGATGGGCGCCCAGACCGTCTATAATCATGCGGATTTCCGCCTGCTCAGCAGACGGGCGCTGGTCGGACTCTCGGAGTTCCGTGAGGTCAATATGTTTTTGCGCGGGATGGTTCCGCTGGTGGGATTCCCCTCTGATGTGGTCTATTATGAAAGAGCGGAGCGATTTGCCGGAACCAGCAAGTACCCGCTGAAAAAAATGATTCGCTTTGCCATGGAGGGGATCACCTCTCTTTCGACAGAGCCGATTCAATGGATCACGAAGCTTGGCTTTTTTATCTTCCTGGTCAGTATTGCTTTTTTGATTTATACGCTGGTTCAACATGCGACGGGCCATACCGAGGTCGGCTGGTCTTCGACTTTCATTTCCATCTGGGCCATCGGAGGGCTGATCATGATTTCTCTGGGAGTTTTGGGAGACTATATTGGAAGAATTTATTTAGAAACGAAGGCAAGGCCCCGTTACATTATCGAGACTTATCTGAAGGATCCGGATAGAGAAGTAGATCTCATCGACCCGGCAGTCGGTAGAAGGTGAGAGTGGTTTTGACATCCGTGTGATGATTGTCATGTAGGAAAGAAAGGATGAACAATGGCAGAAGATAGACAAAGTCAAATGCAGAATCAGAATCCGAACAGCTGTACCCACGAATGTTCCAGTTGTGGAAGCAACTGTCCTTCTCGAGGTGCCGCACCGGGGAGTTTTCAGGTCAAGCCGTTGCCCGGTACCCATATTAAAAAGATCATCGGGGTGGTATCCGGAAAGGGAGGCGTCGGAAAGAGTTTTGTGACCGGCCTCTGCGGTTGCGCAGTACAAAAAGCAGGTTTCCAGACAGCCATTTTGGATGCGGATATTACGGGACCTTCTATCCCTAAAATGTTCGGTGCGGTTCCTTCCAATCAGGTGACAAAGGAAGGGTATATGATTCCTGCCGTATCGGCTTCGGGGATCAAACTGATGTCTTTGAATCTTTTATTAGAAGATGAGACACAGCCGGTGGTTTGGAGAGGGCCGGTCATTGCCGGAGTCGTGAAGCAGTTTTATCAGGAAGTCGTATGGAATGAGGTGGATGTTCTGTTTGTGGATATGCCGCCGGGAACCGGAGATGTGCCGCTGACGGTGTTCCAGTCTCTTCCGGTGGATGGGATTATTATTGTGACGACACCGCAGGATCTGGTTTCCATGATCGTAGAGAAGGCGGTTCGCATGGCGGACGAGATGAAGATCCCGATTCTGGGTGTAATGGAAAACATGAGTTACATGAAGTGTCCGCATTGCGGGGAACTTCTTTATCCCTTCGGACAGAGTCATATTGAGTCCTATACGGCCAAAAACGGTGTGGCGCTCCTTGGCAGACTCCCGATGAATCCGGAGTGGGCGAGATGTTGTGACGAAGGGAGAATCGAGGAGATTGAGACAGGAGAACTGGAAAGTCTGAGGGGAATCCTGAAAGGACAGCTGAATGAAGTTTAAGTTTAGCAAGAAGCAGATGACCTGGGGAATGACCGCCTTCCTTGTGATCGCAGCGGGAATCCTATTTATTTCCTGGTCTTTGAATTCAGAAACATTATCAAAAGTATCCAGGGAATCATGGATTCCATCGCCCCCGTCTTATACGGGGTAGTGATTGCTTATATCCTGTCTCCGGTTTTGAATTTTATCGAGCACTATTTGTTAAAACCGATTTTCAATCGTTTTGGCGCTTCGACTTCCCTGCCTTTTTTGACGACAGAAAAGAAATTCAAAACCATGCGTACGATAGCGGTGACCCTGTCCATTGCCACATGGATCGGACTGCTTTCGGTGGTTATATTTTTCCTTATACCGCAGCTGATCACAAGTGTCATGGAGATTTCGCGTAACATTCCGAGGTATATCAATAACGTCAACCATTATATCAATACCTATTTGGCTTCCCAGCCCAAAACGCAGAAGCTGGCGATCGACCTCTGGAATTCCTATTCCGACCGCCTGTATGAATTTTGGAGACAGACGGTCATTCCGGCGCTGACGGATATGCTGCAGGTATTTTCTCAGCAGCTGGTGACCTTGTTTGCGGGCTTATTTAACTTTTTCATCGGTACGATCGTTTCGATTTATCTGCTCAATTCCAAGGAGCAGATCTGTGCCCGCTTTAAAAAAATCTGCTACGCGCTATTCAAAGAGAATCTGGCCAATGAGATCATTTCGGCCTTCCGTTATACGCACTATACCTTCATTGCCTTTATTACAGGGAAGCTTTTAGACTCTTTCCTGGTCGGCCTTATTTGTTACGGCGGAATGAGGGTGATGCAGCTGCCTTATCCGGAATTGATTTCCGTGATTGTCGGTGTAAGCAATCTGATTCCCTTTTTTGGACCGTATATCGGAGGAATCGGGGGAGCGCTTCTGCTTGTGCTAATCAATCCGGTTTCCGCACTTTATTTTCTGATTTTTGAGGCGATTTTGCAGCAGGTGGACGGGAATATCCTCGGGCCCTATATTCTTGGGAATTCCACCGGACTGTCCAGCTTCTGGGTGATTTTCTCCATTATGTTTTTTGGAGCACTCTGGGGAGCTGTTGGCTGGGTGATTGGCGTACCTGTTTTTGCTGTGGTTTACGCCCTCTTCCGAAAAGTATCGGATGCACTGCTTAGAAAACGAGGGTTGACGCTGGAGACCGGTGTCTATGAGGAGCTTGCCTATCTGGAAAACGGCGAAATGAAATTTTTGGGAGACCAGGCAAGTACGCGGTTTAATGCGAAGCGTCCGCAGTCCAACTGGAAGAGACTGCTTCATATCGGTAAAAAATTATCTGCGGATGCCAAGAAGAGAACCTTTACCGGTTGAGAAAATCTTTTTCCAGGACAAAATTTTTTTGCATGGAACAAGCATGACAGAAAGAAGGAAGTATGAGTAAAAAAGAAATGGACTGGTCAAACATCGGGTTTAATTACTGGAAAACAGACTATCGATATGTTTCCAATTTTAAGGACGGAAAGTGGGATGAGGGTTGTATCACTTCTGACGACCGGATTGTTTATCGGAAGATGCGGGCGTGCTGCAATATTCACAGTCCTGCTTTGAAGGACTCAAGGCCTATGAGACACAGGACGGCAGAATCGTCACCTTCAGACCGGATCTGAATGCCAGACGCATGCATGACAGCGCCATTCGCCTGGAGATGCCGCCCTTTCCGGAGGAGCGCTTCCTGCGTGCAGTGAATCAGGTGGTTCGGGCAAATGCGGACTGGGTGCCTCCTTACGGACACCATGCGACGCTTTATATCCGTCCGAATATGTTTGCCACCAGCCCCGTGATCGGGGTGAAACCGGCAGAGGAATATCAATTCCGTATTTTTGTGACGCCGGTAGGTCCCTACTTCAAAAACGGCGCCAAACCGATTGTGGTGAAGGTGTCGGACTATGACCGGGCGGCTCCGCACGGAACGGGAAATATCAAAGCGGGGCTGAATTATGCCATGAGTCTGTATCCGATCGTGAAGGCGCACGAGGAAGGTTTCGCCGAAAATATTTATCTGGATCCCGGCACCAGAACCTATGTGGAGGAGACGGGAGGAGCCAATATTATTTTTGTGGACGCAGATGGAAATCTGGTCGTTCCCAAGTCCTATACGGATTCGATTCTGCCTTCTGTAACCAGACGCTCGATCGTAACTGTCGCACAGGACTATCTGCATCTGAAGGTGGAAGAGAGAGCCGTCCGTTTGGATGAAGTACAGAACTTCAAGGAAATGGGACTTTGCGGGACGGCTGCCGTGCTTTCTCCGGTCGGCAAGATCTATGATCATGGCAGGGAAATCTGCTTTGAAAGCGGAATGGAAGAGATGGGGCCTGTGACAAGGAAGTTATATGATCTTTTGACCGGCATTCAGATGGGAACGGAAGAGGCACCCGCTGGCTGGATTCATGAAATTCCGATGGATTAAGATCTTGTGGTCGGGAAGAGAGGAAAGGAAATCATTCTCAAAAGAAATGACCTGATTCTTTTTCTGGTTCTGGTCGGGGTGGCACTCGCACTCTCTCTGGTACTGTATGGGAAGGGAAGCAGGGGCGGTATTGTGGTTGTGCAGGTGGATGGAAAAAAGACGGCATCTTATCCGCTTGACCGGGACAGGGATGTGATGATTCGTGTACCGGGAGGGGGATATAATCATCTGATGATTCGGGACGGCGAATGCTATTTAACAGGTGCAAATTGTCCGGATCAGCTGTGTGTCAAGCAGGGGAAAATTTCAAAAGACGGGCAGAGCATTATCTGCCTGCCGCATCGGCTGGTGATTACCGTCCAGAAGGGAGAGAAGAGCGGCGTAGATACCGTGGCGCAGTGAGAAACGGCGATTGGATGGGGGGGTGCAACCTGCGATTCTATGGTGGCTTGTTTTGCAATGAGGAAAAAACGGTAGGGTGACAAAAGACGGGGGAGAAAAAACAGGAAAAATGACAAGAAACGGGCTGTTACTTGCAACAGCCCTTGTTTTGTCCTACATCGAAACACTGATCCCCTTTTTCTTTGGAGTTCCGGGGATGAAGCTGGGTCTTCCGAATTTGGCTGTTCTTCTTGCTCTTCTTCTTTACGGGTGGAGAGAGGCGCTTCTCATTAACGTGCTGCGCATTGTGCTTACCGGTTTTCTGTTTGGCAATCTCTTCTCGATTCTGTTTAGCCTGGCGGGGGCGGCGGCCAGTTTTGTTGTGATGATGTTATTGGTGAAACGGAAGATCTTTGGAATCGCCGGTATTTCCATTGCAGGAGGCGTGTCACATAATATCGGACAGCTCTTCGTCGCCGCCTTTGTGGTCAAAACGAGTGGCATTCTCTATTATGCGGCACCACTAATCATTGCCGGTACCGTCACCGGTTTCCTCATTGGCATTGTGACAGCGGGAGTTGCGCCTTATTTAAAAAAGGCGATGGATTAGGGCGAAGAGGGTGCGGGTCGAGGCAATCGGGTAGCGAATGGAAGGAAGAGAAAAAGGTTTACAGGGAGTGGAGAAGTGATTGCGTTTGTGAGCGGAATTTTATCGGATAGTACAGAAGATGCTGCAGTGGTGGATGTTTCCGGAGTTGGTTACCGCGTGCTGGTTTCTCCCGGAACGTTGGATAAACTCCCGGCAGTGGGAACACCGGTGAAACTGTATACCTATTTCTGCGTGCGGGAAGACGCCTTGCTTTTATACGGCTTTCTGACCAAGGAGGAACTGGGACTGTTCAAGCAGCTGATTACGGTTTCCGGCATCGGACCAAAGGCAGGGCTCTCTCTTCTTTCCGTCATGAGTGTGGACGATCTGCGTTTTGCAATTTTTTCTGCGGATGCGAGAGCGATTGCAAAAGCTCCGGGAGTGGGGAAGAAAACGGCAGAACGGTTGGTATTAGAGCTAAAGGACAAGATCGGAGCGCCCGGTGTGCTGCCAGATGCGGAAACTTACGAAGGGCAGGAGGCTGGGATGGATCTTACTCCTTCCGGAGGTGGATCTGCCAGAGACGAGGCAGTACGCGCACTCATTGCACTTGGCTATCCTGCGCAGGATGCGGTCAGAGCAGTCAGAACCGCTGCGGATAAATGTACGGAGGAGGCAGATACGGAGCATCTTCTGTCTGCTGCGCTGAAAGAATTGATCTGATCATGGGGAGGACAAATTGGACGGTAGAGCAGAAGACAAACAAAAAGAACGATTCGGACGGGAAGCAGACCTGTAGAAACCGCCTTTACCAAAGAAGATGTCGGCGTGGAAGGTTCACTCCGTCCGAAAACCCTGGCCACCTACATTGGGCAAAAAAAGATCAAAGAGAGCCTGGATATCTATATTTCTGCGGCAAAAAAAAGAGGAGACAGCTTAGACCATATTCTTTTTTACGGACCGCCCGGTCTGGGGAAGACCACTCTTTCACAGATTCTTGCAAATGAAATGGGAGTCCATATCAAGATTACCAGTGGACCTGCCATTGAGAAGCCGGGAGAGATGGCGGCCATTCTTAACAATTTAAAAAGCGGGGATCTGTTGTTTATTGATGAAATCCACCGCTTGAACAGGCAGGTAGAAGAGGTGCTGTATCCTGCCATGGAAGATTTTGCCATTGACATCATGATCGGCAAGGGGCCAAGTGCCAGATCCATCCGATTGGAGCTTCCCAGATTCACCCTGGTGGGGGCAACCACCAGGGCCGGTATGCTGTCCGCTCCTCTGCGTGACCGCTTTGGCATTGTGCACCGAATGGAATTTTATGAGGTGGAAGAACTTTGCCAAATCATCGAACAGTCGGCGAACGTCCTGCAAGTAACGGTTCAAAAGGAGGGAGCCATGGAGATGGCAAGGAGAAGCAGAGGGACGCCCAGGCTTGCCAACCGGATTTTGAAGCGGGTACGGGATTATGCGGAAGTGCGTTATGATGGAATCATCACGAAAGAAGTCGCTGAGGAGGCGCTGGACCTAATGGGGGTGGACAAGATGGGACTTGACCACACCGATCAGAACCTGTTGTTAACCATGATCGAAAAATTCGACGGCGGACCGGTGGGATTGGATACCCTGGCGGCGGCGGTAGGAGAAGATTCCGGCACCATAGAAGATGTGTATGAGCCCTACCTTTTGAAAAACGGACTTTTAAACCGAACGCCAAGAGGAAGAGTGGCGACGCTCCTTGCTTATACGCACCTTGGTCTTGCCATGCATCTGAATCATGATTTATAATAGTTCTGTATTGGTTGGGGGAGGCAATAATTTGTGGGGGGAGGCATTTTGAATGTCAGCAAAAACAGACACCCAGGTTGTCATCGGCGGCAGGATGTATACAGTCAGTGGCTACGAGTCGGAAGCCTATTTGCAGCAGGTGGCTACTTATCTAAACAATAAAATTGTCGAATTTCAGAGACTGGATGGATACAACAGGCAGAGCACGGATTTGCAGCATTTTTTGTTGCAGTTAAATATTGCAGATGATTACTTTAAAGCCAAGAAACAAATTTCTCTGATGGAGGAACAGATCGAAGAGAAGGAGAAAGCACTTTACGATATCAAGCATGAGCTGATTACCACCCAGATGAAATTGGAGCAGGCAGAGCAATCGAATCAGGATTTGACTCAAAAATTGAGCGATCAGGACAAAAAGATCATTCAGTTGGAGGCAGAACATAAAAGCGGTCGCAGATCATCATAGAGACAGGAGAGACGGGAGGGCGCAGTCTCTCCTTTTTTTTATATCCCGGTGTCGGGCAAAGTCACATCAGGAGTTCTGTCCATGGACGGGTAAATTCTTTTAAGAGATGTCCTAGGACGTTTGTTCTGTGTTTTGATGTGCAGAATCATCACCGTTTGGAGAAGTTGACAGGAGACGTATGCAACTATTACAGCAAGACAGAATCAGAAAACCGGAGCTGTTAGCTCCTGCAGGATCCTATGAAGGAATGATCGGCGCCATAAACGCAGGGGCAGATGCCGTGTATTTTGGAGGCAGTCTGTTCAGTGCCAGGGCTTTTGCGCAAAATTTTAGTACAGAAGAGGCAGCCGACGCCATTCGTTATGCGGCACTTCATGGGGTGAAGACCTATCTGACGATCAACACGCTGGTGAAGGAGCAGGAGTTGGGAGACCTGATTCCTTTTTTGACCCCCTATGTAAGAGCCGGTCTTAATGGTGTGATTGTGCAGGATCTGGGTGTTTTGGCACTGGTACAAGAGAACTTTCCCGAACTGGAACTACATGCCAGTACGCAGATGGCAATCAGCGGAAAATATGGAGCCTTGCTTTTAAAGCGGCTGGGCTGCGTACGGGTCGTGCCTGCCAGAGAACTCTCCCTTACAGAGTTAAAGATCATGAAAGAGGGAAGCGGCGTAGACCTTGAGGCTTTTATCCATGGTGCGATGTGTTATTGTTACTCGGGACTTTGCCTGTTTTCCAGTATCATCGGCGGAAGGAGCGGGAACAGAGGGAGATGTGCGCAGTCCTGCAGACTGCCCTATCATCTTGTAGAAACTTCCGAAGCAGGAAGGTCCAAAGAAAAATCCGGGTATCTGCTCAGTTTAAAAGACTTGTGTGCACTGCCTCTTCTGCCCGAGCTGATGGAAGCCGGAATCGATTCTTTTAAAATTGAGGGTCGAATGAAGAAACCGGAATATACGGCGGGAGTGACCGCGATTTATCGGAAATATATTGATCTTTACCTGGAGGATCCGGCTTCTTTCCATGTGGCAAAAGAGGATCTTTCGAGGCTTTCGTCTCTTTACATGAGATCCCAGATCGAAACCGGATATTACCACCGCCACAACGGCAGAGAAATGGTCACGCTTTTGCAGCCGGGATACAGTGGGAGCAGCGAGACACTGCTAAAGGAGATTCGAGATCTTTATTTAACAGGAAAAAAGACCATCCCGGTGCAGATGACCGCCCGTCTGATCATCGGTAAACCTGCGGAGTTGATCCTGAAAACCGTGTCGAAAGAGCATTCCCTCCGGGCAATGGACGAGGTTTCCGCTTTCTGTCAGAGGGGAAGAGGTACAGGAAGCCAGGAAGGCGCCGCTACAGGAAGAGCAGGTGATCCGGAGCCTGAAAAAACTGGGAGGAACGAATTTTCACTGTATCTCCTGCACGGTAGAAGGGCTGACAGAAAATCGCACGGGTGTGTTTCTGCCTTCCGCTGCGCTGAATGAACTGAGGAGAAGAGCGGTCGCTTCTCTGGAAGAAAAGATTCTTTTGCAGAAGGACAATCCAACCTTACCTGTGGAGAGGAAGGAAGTCCCCCTTCCTTTTTTTCATGCGGGAAATGAGATCGTCCGCAAAGCGAACCTCCATGTCAGTGTAGAGAGTGAGGAACAGCTGTCTGCGCTGATGCGCTCCCCTTTGAAAGCGGATCGTATATCCATTGGGAGTACTCCCTCTTCTTCAGAACCCGTCTCTGATTCAGAACATCAGGAGCTTTTACAAAGAGCCTCCGCAAATTTTTGCCGCTCTCCCCTTTATGACGAGAGAGGAAACGGAGGTGGATCTTAAGGATCTGGACTTTCTCTTGCAGCTGCCGATCGACGGATTTGTCATACGGAATCTGGAGGAGCTGGCATACCTGCTGGCAAAGGAAGAGAAAGAGGTAGGACAGAGAAAGAGGATGCTGCTTGCAGATGCGTCTCTTTACTGCTGGAATCACCGGGCAGTCCTTGCCCTTCCTGTGGATGCCTTTACACTTCCGCTCGAGCTTTCTTTTCATGACTGGGGACGGATGCTTGCTGCATTGAGGGAATTCGAATCGAGGGAATTCGAATTGAGGGAATTCGAATCGAGGGAATTCGAATCGAGGGAATTCGAACGGAAGAGCAATTTCCCCCAAAAGGTCTTATGAGATTCCTGTATACGGGAATGCGCCGATGATGGTCAGTGCAAACTGTGTGAAAAAGACGGTCTCCGGATGTTCCGGCAGGAGGGGAGAGTGCTATAGAGAACGGATTTTTATGAAAGATCGGACGGACAGACAACTTCCCGTGACATGTGAATGCAGATACTGTTATAATATAATAGAGAATGCCCTGCCGACCAGTCTGCACAAACAGCTTTTCGCCATTCGAAAATCTTTTCCGGATGCGGGCCTTCGTCTTGCATTCACAGGAGAGCGGGAAGACGAGTGTGAACGGGTCTGCAGTCTGTTTCATGAGGTAGAAAGCGGAAGAGAGCCTTCTTCCGGAGAAAAGACCTTTGCCTATACCACAGGCAGATATCGCAAATCGACTGAATAGACCACTTTGTTGCGGCGGGAGAGAAGAGATCCGTGAATATTTTCATTACGGAGCTGTCAAAATATTTGATTGCCATTTTGATTGTTCTATATACGCTGGAGAGTTTCTTTGCTCTTCGGTACCGAAGTGAGACGAGAAGAGAAGGTGTCTGTTTTCGTCAAACGGTTTTCATCTTGATCATTCAGTTTCTTTTTTTTGTTCAGATTCTGACCAGGACGGGAGACTTTAAGTATCTCTTCTATTATGCGGCACAGCTCGCAATCCTGTTTGGACTTTTTCCTCTCTTTCCGGATGCTTGTGCCTAATAGCAGTCGCTTCATCCTGAATCAGATGGGATTGCTGCTGATGACAGGGATGACTATATTGTTGCGTATTGATGCCTATAAAGCAGCCAAACAGTATTTCGTGATTTCTGCTTTCTCTTGTGGCGGGGATCCTGGTTGCGACTGCAGTGTATTATTACGATGTATTGGAACGGATTTACTGGTATTATGCTCTCATCGGGATTCTGGCGCTGGGCGTGGTATTCCTCTTTGGTAGAACCACATACGGTTCGAAATTATCCGTTTCCATTGCAGGGTTGAGTTTTCAGTCCTCCGAATTTGTCAAGATTCTGTTTGTGTTTTTTCTGGCAGGGGCGTTAGCCAAGGCTTCGGATTTCCGTCAGGTGGCGATTACCGGATTTGTTGCGGCGATTCACGTTTTGATTCTGGTTTTATCAAGGGATTTAGGGAGCGCATTGATTTTCGCCGTTGTCTATACTTTTATGGTTTTTGTTGCCACCGGAAGGTACCTGTATTTGTGCAGTTTTGCAGTCCTTGGTATTCTGGCGTCGGCAGTTGCTTATCGGCTCTTTTCGCATGTCCGGGTTCGGTTTGAAGTGTGGAATAACCCTTGGGTGAGGATCGATTCTTCCGGCTATCAGATCACACAGTCTCTCTTTGGGATGAGTGCGGGAGGATGGTTTGGGCTGGGTCTGTTCGGAGGCATGCCTAAATCCATTCCGTTTGTAGAAGACGATTTTATCTTTTCTGCGATCGGAGAAGAGCTGGGGTTGATCTATGCGATCTGTCTGCTCTTTGTCTGTCTGTCGGTTTTGTTCATGTTTTTATGGGAGGCCGTCAGGCTTCGCAATTTGTATTTTAAGCTGGCAACGGTCGGAATGGGAGTTACCTTTCTGTTCCAGGTGTTTCTGACGGTCGGAGGGGGATCCCAATTTATTCCTCTGACCGGAGTGACATTGCCACTGGTGAGTTATGGCGGATCCTCCATCCTGGCATCAATGCTTACGTTCTCGATCTTTGAAGCCATCTGCCGGATTCGTGCGGATGAACATCTGGATGCCATTGAGCGAATGAAGGGTCGTGTCAAAGAGGACGGAGAGGATTACGAGGGTGAAGAGGAAATTATTTGATCCGATTGCAGTGACAGGGGTCCTCTTTCTTTTGCTGTTTCTGGCTCTTGCTTTTCACATCGGGAGTTATTCCTATCAACACCGCATGGAGCTGATGAGCAACAGTTATAATCAACGCCAAAAGATTTTTCTTGCGCAGAATACACGCGGAAGCATCTATGCGGCGGACGACTCTGTTTTGGCAAAAACGGAAACGGATGCAAACGGGACGGAGAGGAGAGTTTATCCGTACGGAGAATTGTTTGCCCATGCGGTCGGTTATGCAGATTTTGGGAAGAGTGGAATTGAGGCTTATGCCAATTATTATTTGGTTCGTTCGGATACTTCACTCAGAGAAAAAATGGCCTGTGAGGCTGGTCACAAAAAGAATCCGGGTAACGACGTATACACGACCTTGCAACCCCGTATTCAAAAGGCGGCGCTGGATGCACTGGGGGGAGAGAGAGGAGCGATTCTTCTGACTGAGGTCAAAACCGGTAAAATCCTCGCCATGGTGTCCAGACCCGATTTTGATCCGAACACCATTGAGCAGACATGGAAGAGGATGAAGGAAGAGGACAAAAACACACAGCTGCTAAACCGGGCGACCATAGGGCTTTATCCGCCGGGATCTACATTTAAAATCGTGACGGCGCTGGCTTATCTGAGAGAACATGACAATAAATATCAGGATTATCAATATGATTGCCGGGGCTTTTTTTCGATTGGAAAGGATACTATTCGCTGTTTTCATGGGGAGCGGCACGGTCATGTGAATTTTATGACTTCTTTTGCCCTATCCTGCAATTCTTCTTTTGCGAATATAGGCGTGCACCTGGATCGGGGAGGTTTTCAGCGCACGCTGCACTCCCTTCTGTTTGGGCAGTCGCTTCCTTATGATTTGCCCTATTCCAACAGTTATGCAAAGGTGAACAAGGATACGACCGATGCGGATTTAATGCAGGTGGCGATCGGACAGGGAACGACGCTGATGACACCACTGCATTTGAATATGATTACGAGTGCGATTGCCAATGGGGGGACCTTATGGAAGCCATATTTTGTAAATGAGGTCAAAAATGCGGACGGGGAACGCATTCGTTCCTTTACGCCGGAAAACGAAGGGCAGCTCCTCAGTAGCACGGAAGCGGAAATCATGCGTTCTTTGATGGCGGATGTGGTAGAGGAGGGTACCGGAAGAGGGCTTAGGGGGCTCTCTTATACTGCAGCAGGAAAGACCGGGAGTGCAGAGTACTCCAGTCTGACCAAGGACTCTCATGCCTGGTTTACCGGCTTTGCACCGGCACAGAATCCGGAGGTGGCAATCACCGTCATTTTGGAGAATGCCGGTACAGGAGGAACCGTTGCGGTTCCGGTGGCAAGACAGGTGTTAGATGCCTATTTCCGTCGGTAGGGAAATGGACTACCGTATAAAGGCGGATTTGCTGTAAAGGAATTGAATGGATGCAATGATAAGGGTAAGGAGAGAAGATTAGAAAAATCCTATCATAAGCAATGCTTGGCTAAGTTCATGCTGGATGAAAGACAAAGAGCAAACACGGATCATGACTTCAATGAGAAGGTAAACCTGGGGGGGAATGGGGATGAAGCAGATCAAAAGGGGTGTTGAAAGCAGTCTGTTCTATTTGGCTATGTTTGTTGTTGGCGGTCTTTTCGTATCAGATGCCGGTGTTTGCGGCAGTGGAGGTGGATGCGCATCTAACCGCGGTGCAGCTTCGCAATCCGAGCGGTGTTGCAATGACCGAACAGACCAAGGGGGGATATTTTCAGGTATATTTGGAGTGGAATGTGCCTTCTACCCTGCATCAGGGGGATTTTTTCAATATCACGGTGCCGCCGGAGCTGGATTTAACCACGCAGGACACGCATCCGCTTACGTTTGCGCTGAAGGATGAGGATGAAAATGAAATTGCGGAAGCCACGATCACGCCGGAAGCTCCAACCTCTTCCGGGGGGTGGCGGCAATCTGAAAGTGGTTTTCAATTCTGCTGCAGAAGGGAAAACAAATGCAAGCGGAAACATCCACTTTCAGGCCAAATTTAATGAAAACAAGGTGCAGGTCAACCAGGAGAATTCCATTCCGTTTCTGGTCAATGGAAGGACGGATCTCTCGCCGAGCGATACCAAAATTAAAGTCATCCCGAATACCGTGATTCCTCCGGACCGCGTGATCGGTAAAAGTGCGAAACCGCATGGTGGTAATTACACGGAGGCGGGATGGCAGATGGCGATCAACGGCGGAAAAATGAATTTAAAGGGAGTCAAGATTACGGATACCATTCTGACGAGGAACGGAACGTATTTCGATCCGGATGATGCGGCAACGGCGGTGAGCACCATGCATTTTTACCTCCGAAAGGTCACCTATGGCAGCAACCCGCAAGTGCCGGTTACATGGAATGACGGTGTGGTCGATGTAAGATCGATGGTGACTTTTGATGCGAATAAGCGCTCGTTTACTCTAGACCTGGGAGACATCGGGACACAGGGCTACTGGCTGGAATACAAGACGAGTGTCTTGTATGGGGACAATAAGCAGAAGAATTTTGCCGAACTGACGGCAACGAATGTGACTTTTGCAAATCCTGCCGTTACCGAAGGCACTTGGCAGTATAACACATCAGGGGGAGGAGCCACCGAAAATTTGGCCAATCGGTTAAAAATTCGGAAGATTGATGCAGAAACAGACGAACCGGTTGCAGGAGCTAAGTTCCTTGTCAAGCGTAATTCCGACGGCACAGAATATACGCTGGAAACCCAGACGGGTGGAGTCGTGGTTTCCGGTCTGATCGGAGCGGGTGATTACACGGTAAAAGAGATTGTACCTCCTTCCGGATACGAGCCGGATGATACCGAGTACCCGGTCCATGTGAGTGCATCTGATGGCGCTGTGTTCAATACCTATGACATGCCGAAGAAAGTGGACATTACGGTTAAAAAGCTCTGGAAGTATGCGAGGGGGGCGGTGGATTTTCCGGCACCGGTTCCTTCGATCGAGGTGGAACTTTATAACAACGGGGTGGCGACAGGGAGGACCCTGACGCTGGATGAAACCAATCATTTCACGGATGTCTTTGAAGAACAGAGCGTCGTATCGGGAGGGCGTCCCAACCACTATACGGTCAAGGAGTTGAACGAGACCGCAGGCACGGTTACCTTAGATGGGCAACCTATGATGTGCAGGTGGCGGGAAGTGGGAGCAGTGGCTTTGTGGTCACCAACCTTTCCCGTGTGCAACCACCCGCACCACCCTCCCATGGCCACGGGGGAGGAGGCTCCGGCACGCATTCCGGCGGGTCCTCTCCCGGAACATCGGGGGGCGTACCCGGAATTGCCGGCGTACCGGGAGCAACCACCGGAGCACCCGGAGGCGGACCCGTGGCGCCCGGAGCACCCGGATCTGTACCGGGAGTTTTGCTTGGAGCAATCGGAACACAGGGAACGGTTCCCGGGGCAACAGGCACACCTGAGGGCACCACCAGGGGGAACTCCCCAAAAGGCGCAGAGAAGAAACGAAGTCCCTCGACAAGAAAAAGACGGCAGGAGCGTGCAATCAGCGCAAAGAATGCCGGTGAAAAGAGTGCCGGAGAGAAAAGTGCCGGTAAAAAGAACGACTCGCACTCTTTGCCGGGAGAACGAGCAGGGGCGAAGAGAAATAAAAGTAAGGGAGAGCCCGGAGACATCAGGGGGAGGAGCAGAAGGCAAAAGAAGGGAAAAGAGGCGGGAGATCAGCGCAGGGTTCGCTCCCCGCAAACCGGAGAAAGGGAGATTGTCCCACATGTATTTGGCTTTTTGTTATCTTTGACGGCGGCACTTCTCCTGTTATTTGATCATAGACTGCGCCATCTGGCGGATGGATGGAAGGCAAATCAGGAGCGATGAAAGAAGATCCTTTTTCACCTAAAAGTTTCAAACAAACAGACCGGTTGTGTACAGAAATCGATGGGAAGACGGCTCTTTATTGTCTCATTGGCTCTCCCGTCGGACATTCTGCCTCTCCGCAGATGTATAATGAGGCTTTTCGCAGATGGGGCATCCATGCGGTTTATCTTGCCTTTGACATTCAGGAAGATCAAATCGCGGAGGCCATTTCTGCGGTGCGTCTCCTGGGAATTCAAGGGATGAATGTGACGATGCCGTGCAAAAACAGAAATCCTCCCTTACTTAGACGATCTATCGATGGAGGCGAGGCTCTGCGGTGCCGTTAATACCGTTGTAAAAGGAAGGCGAAAGATTAAAGGGATATATGACCGATGGCATAGGTTTTGCGAAGAACCTTCTGGTACACGGATGTTCGATACGGGATAAAAAGGTGACTCTTTGCGGAAGTGGCGGTGCGGGCAGAGCGATTCAGATGCAGCTTGTCAAAGAAGGGGTTCGTGCCCTTTCGATTTTCAAGCGGAAAAATCACACCTTTGCTGCACAGGAAAAATTTGCCGCGCAGGTGCATTCTCTTGCAAGCAGCTGTCGCATACAGGTCTTGGATTTGGCGGATCAGGAGCTTTTTCAAAAGGAAGTGAAGGATAGTGATCTGTTGGTGAATGCGACCAATGTGGGGATGGCGCCGAAGGTAGAAGAAAGTATCCTTTTAGAGAATTCCTGTTTCCACAAGGATTTGACCGTTGCCGACATCGTTTATCACCCGGACGAGACACGCTTACTGAGAAAAGCAAGGGAAGAGGGGTGTAAAGTCATTGGAGGAAGGGGGATGCTGCTGAAACAGGGAGAAGAAGCGTTTCGGCTTTTTACCGGTCTTTCCGTGACCTGGGAAGAGAGGGATGATGGGTAACGATTGGTGTGAGGGGCAAATGAGAGAAAGAAGGCCTCAAATCATTCTTTCGATTGCGCAAGAGACAGAGGAGGAGATCGTCCGTGTAGCCAAAGCTTGGGGGGAGACGCATGAAGGTAGAGTGCTGTATGGAAGCGACTGCTACGACATCGTAGAATGGAGGGCGGACCACTTTGCGCAGGTGTTTCATTTTGCAGCAACAAGGAAGGTTCTTCTGCGTCTGCGGCAGATCTTTTCGGGAAAACCGATTCTCTTTACCTTTCGTACCAAGGCGGAGGGAGGCGAAAAGGAAGCAAGCACGGAAGCCTATTTCGACTTAAACAAAATGGTCTGTGAAAGCGGACTGGCAGACTTCATAGATGTCGAAGCTTTTGCAAAGGGAGATGTGGCAGAAAAAGTCATTGCCGTCGCGCATCAGCAGCGGGTCAAGGTGATTGCTTCCCATCATGATTTTGTGAGAAACACCCACAAAGAAAGAAATCTGCAGGAGGTTGCTTCACATGGAGGCTCTGGAAGCGGATATCCTCAAAGATCGCCTATCGGGTCTCGTACCGGCAGAAGAGGTTCTAAGACTGATGGATCTTGCAAGGAAAAGAGAAGCGTCCGGTGCAAGACAGCCCTCTGATTGCGCTTTCCATGGGAGAGCAGGGGAGGATCAGCCGTATGATCGGAGAAAGCTACGGCTCTTTTGCTACTTTCGCATCTGCAGGAGAAGCCACTGCACCGGGACAGATTCATGCGGTCGAGATGTACCGCCTGCTGACTGGGTTTCATCGTATGTTGCGACCGGGGGAAAACGGGGGCCTACCGAAGTGGAGGACCAACCTCTTTCTCATCGGTTTCATGGGCAGTGGCAAGAGCTCAGTCGCAGCCTATCTTCACAGACTGCTTGCAGCGGGTGATCTGGATATGGATAGGGAGATCGAGAAGAGGGAGGGGAGGACCATCACCGACCTTTTTTTGATGGAAGGAGAAACCTGCTTCCGGAATCTGGAAACCGCTCTTTTGGAGGAGGTACAGGAAGGAGATGGCACCGTTGTTGCTTGTGGAGGAGGTGCTGTTTTACGTCGGAGCAACGTGGATGTCATGAGAAAACGTGGAAAAGTGGTATGGCTGGACACTTCTCTTCTCACGGTTTTTCATAGAACAAGGGGAGATCATTCCAGACCTCTTTTGGAAAATAAAAGGACGCTTCGGGATATTGCAGAGATGATGGAGGAAAGGAGACCTTACTATGAAGAAGCGTCGGATGTCAGAGTTGTGACCGAAGGAAAAAGCATACCGGAAATTTGCGAAGAGATTGTACGAAGTGTTCTGTTGCAATCAATTGGATATAGGAAAAAATGATTTCCCCTGTTATAATGTGTTTGCAGTTTAAGCGGCTTGTGGCTGGAAATAGACAGGAGAAATTATGGCAACCAATGATGTAAGTATTGTGCGTTTTAAACATGACATTATGACGGAGGTCTGTCGACTGGCCTGGGAGGGCGCACTCACGACGGACAATCGGGAAAGGTTGGTTTATCAGGTGATTCCGGGGCCGAAGCCAACCTACAGGTGTTGTGTATATAAGGAAAGAGAGATTGTCAGACAGAGGATTCGTCTGGCTTGTGCGGAGTCCGTGGAGAAGGATCCGGACAACCGGAATGTCGTGCAGGTGATTGAGGCGGCTTGTGACGCATGTCCGATCGCTTCCTATACGGTGACGGATAATTGTCGTTTTTGTCTGGGGAAGTCCTGTCTGAATTCCTGCCATTTTAATGCGATTTCCCCGGGACCGTTAAAGATGCATATTGCACCGGATCTCTGCAAGGAATGCGGCATGTGTGCCAAGAGTTGTCCTTATGGTGCCATCGTGCATCTGGAAAGACCCTGTAAGAAAGCCTGTCCGGTGGAGGCGATCACCTATGATGAGAACGGGCTCTGTCTGATCAATGAACAGAAATGTATCCAGTGCGGTCACTGTATTCACGCCTGTCCCTTCGGAGCCATCGGTTCCAAAACCTATCTGGTGCAGATTATTGAAGCCATCAAGGCAGGGAAAGAAGTCTATGCCATGTGCGCCCCGTCTACAGAGGGGCAGTTTGGCGATAAGATCACGATGGCAAGCATCGGAAAGGCACTGAAGGCACTCGGTTTTACCGATATGGTGGAAGTCGGACTTGGCGGAGACATGACCGCTGCCTATGAGGCACTGGAATGGTCGGAAGCCCGCAAAGAGGGACGGAAGATGACGACCTCCTGCTGCCCTGCCTTTAAGAACATGTTAAAAAAGCATTTTCCGGAACAATATGAGCAGAACATGTCTTCTACCGTATCGCCCATGTGCGGGGTCTCCAGGTATCTCAAGTACATTCACCCGGGCTGTGTCACGGTCTTTGTCGGCCCCTGCATTGCCAAAAAGGGAGAGGCGGAGGATAAGAGTGTGACCGGAAACGCAGATTATGCGATCACCTTCGGCGAGTTCCGCGCGCTGATGCGATCCAAAGACATCGAGTTGGAGGCGGATGAGGACGCCTATCAGGAGGCCTCTGTCTTTGGAAAACGCTTTGCCAGCAGCGGAGGCGTGGCAGGAGCGGTGATTGAGTGCATGCAGGAGAGAGGAGAGGATACCACCGATATCAAACTTCTCAAATGTGCCGGCGGCGGAGATTGCAAGAAGGCACTGTTAATGTTGAAGCTGGGCAGGATGCAGGAAGACTTTATGGAAGGCATGATTTGTGCCGGCGGTTGCGTGGGTGGTCCCTCGAAGCATAAGACGGAGATGGAAATCACCAAAGCCAGGGCGATGCTCCTTTCCAAGGCGGATAATCGTAAAGTGCTGGAGAACCTGAAACACTATCCGATGGATCAGTTCTCCATGTTCCGAGATGGCCATCTGGGAAACACACCGGAAGATATCTGCGACGCGGATCACCAGAATAAGGTTCCTAGCGAGGAAGTAAAACAATGATGCAGCGATTGCAAGAAGCAATATTCAGTAAGAAAGCACCGATCGTCGTGGGACTGGATCCGCAGCTTTCCTTTATACCCAAACGGATTCTGGAACCCTGTCTGAAAGAGTTCGGGGAAACGCCGGAGGCGGCGGCAGAGGCGTTTTATCGGTTTAATGTGGAGATCGTTGATGCCGTTTCCGATCTCGTTCCTGCGGTCAAACCGCAGATCGCCATGTATGAGATTCTCGGGATCCCCGGCCTGATCTGCTATGAGAAGACGATACAACTTTGTAAAAAAAATGGCCTACTCGTGATCGGGGACATCAAAAGAGGAGACATCGGTTCCACTTCTCTTGCATACGCAGAGGGACATTTGGGTAGCATAATGGTTGGAAATACACGGTGCAGGGGCTTTGATGCGGACTTTGCAACCGTCAATCCTTACCTGGGGAGCGACGGGGTACAGCCCTTTATTGATATCTGCAAAAGGGAGGATAAGGGAATTTTTGTTCTTGTCAAACATCCAATCCGTCCAGCGGGGAATTGCAGGACAAGCTGACGGAGGGTAGGCTTCTCTCTATGAGCTGGTCGGTTCCTATGTGGAAGAGTGGGGAAAGCAGCTGCGAAAGGGAGATTTATCGGAAGTAGGAGCGGTCGTCGGCGCCACCTATCCGGAAATGGGGAAAACGCTGCGCGAAATCATGCCCCATACCATGATCCTGGTTCCCGGTTACGGGGCGCAAGGCGGAAGCGGAAAGGATTTGGTTCCTTTTTCAGAAAAGACGGAAGCGGAGCCATTGTTAATTCTTCCCGCGGTATCATTGCTGCGTGGAAGAAGGGACTCTATGGCGATCCGGAGAAGGAAGAGGTAAAAGAAGCGGCAAGAGGGGCGGTTTTGGAAATGAAAGAAGATATCGCATCTGCCTTGTCATAAAGAAAGGTGGTCAAGTGGAGCGTTATAAAGAAGAATTTATTGAATTCATGATTGCATCCAAGGTGCTCAAGTTCGGAAGCTTTACCTTAAAAAGTGGAAGAGTTTCGCCCTTTTTTATGAATGCGGGCGCCTATGTGACAGGCGGACAAATAAGGAAGCTTGGCGCTTTTTATGCCAGAGCCATTAAAGACAGCTATGGGCTGGAGTTTGATGTTCTCTTTGGACCGGCCTACAAAGGAATTCCTCTTGCGGTTGCAACTGCCTGCGCCATCAGCGAGCTGTACGGAAAGGAAGTCCGCTATTGTGCCAACCGTAAGGAAGTAAAGGATCATGGAGATAAGGGAATTCTGCTAGGATCCTCCTTACAGGATGGAGACCGCGTGGTGATCATCGAAGATGTCACGACATCCGGAGCCTCTATGGAGGAGACGGTACCTATTTTACGGGCACAGGCGAAGGTGGAAATCAAGGGGCTGATCGTCTCTCTCAATCGTCAGGAAAAGGGATTGCATTCCGATCGAAGTGCGCTTGCAGAGATTCAGGAAACATACGGGTTTCCTGCAAGTGCGATTGTTACGATGGAGGAAGTCATTCAATATCTGGACGGCAGAGAAGTACAGGGAAAACTCCTGATGGATGATGTCATGAAAAAAGCCATTGAAGATTATTATAAAGAATACGGAGCCAGATAAGATGGAAGAGAAAACTTATAAAATCATGAGCGGAAGCGGAATCATGAACGTCATTATGGGAATCAGCGCAATCGCACTGGGTGCTATCGCCGGTGTGATGTTGATTTATAGTGGAGTGAAACTGCTTTCGAATCGTCAGGGAATTACTTTCTGATGAAAGAGCAGAGGCAGGAGACAAACAAATCGAAGATCTCTCCTCCAGGGATGCATCTCTTCAGGACACGGGGGCTTACGGCGAGGGTAAGCAGGAAGAAACCTGGTTGCAGAAGGTACAGGAGAGTCTCCCGGGTCTTCGTATGTCGAAGTGGAGGTTAAGACCTCCGATCAGAAGAAGCAGATATATTTTTACAGACAACAAGCACCCCTGGAGGGGGATTTTTTCCACACTGCTCGGTCTTTTTGCCTTTGTTCTGCTCACGGGTGCCATTGATCTGGCATACCAAGGCGGAGGAAGAGCGGGAGCAAGAAGTGTGGCGGCGTTTCTCCTTGCCGTCGTTTTTTCGATAGGGGGAGAGTTGTTTGGCGTCTTATCCAGGTTGGAACAGGATATTTATCCCCTCTTTCCGAATTTAGGGATTGCATTGAACGCAGTCGTCATAGCGGGGGAAATCGGGATGATTCTTTTGGGACAGTTGATGCACTAGGAGATACAGAATGTATCAGAAAGGAAGAAGATGGCACAGGTAGAGATTGTGATGGGGAGCGATTCGGATCTGGCTGTGATGTCCAAGGCGGCGGAGGTGTTAGATCAATTTGAGATTTCCTATGAAATGCGGATTCTTTCCGCACACCGGGAGCCGGATGACTTTTTTGCTTTTGCCAAGGGGGCGGAAGAAAGGGGCTGCAAGGTGATTATTGCAGGAGCCGGCATGGCAGCGCATTTGCCGGGAATGTGTGCGGCCCTCTTTCCCCTGCCGGTGATCGGGGTACCGATGCACACCACGTCCTTAGGAGGAAGGGATTCTCTTTATTCGATTGTACAGATGCCTTCCGGCATTCCGGTCGCTACGGTCGCCATTAACGGAGGCGCCAATGCCGGAATTTTAGCGGTGAAGATTCTGGCAACTTCGAATCCGAGTCTCTTAGAGCAATTAAAGGGATATGCGCAGAGGCAGGCGGATTCGGTCAGAGAAAAAGATCAGAAGTTGCAGGAAACGGGATACCGTAATTACGCGAAATAAAGGCAGATCAAGTCAGAACAGGATCCCTGAAGGAAAATGAGGAAAGTAAAGGAATAGAAAAGAAAGTAAAGGAAAGCAAAGGAAAACAAAGGAAAATGAGGGAAAATAAAGGGGGAAAATGCCATGGGACTCGATTATAAATCTTCCGGCGTAGATATCGAAGCCGGTTACAGATCGGTCGAGCTGATCAAACAGTCTGTCAAAGAAACAATGCGACCGGAGGTATTGGGGGCTCTTGGCGGTTTCTCCGGCGCTTTTTCCCTTCAAAAAATCAAGGAAATGAAGAGTCCAGTGCTCCTGTCCGGTACGGACGGCGTCGGCACGAAGTTGAAGCTGGCTTTCTTAATGAATCGGCATGACACCATTGGAATCGACTGCGTCGCCATGTGTGTAATGATGTGGCATGCGCAGGGGGAGAACCGCTTTTTTTTCTGGATTACATTGCCTGTGGCAAGAATGAGCCGGAAAAGATTGCCCGGATTGTGAAGGGAATTGCGGATGGCTGTGCACAGTGCGGAGCTGCTTTGATCGGGGGAGAGACGGCAGAACATCCCGGACTGATGCCTGAAGAAGAGTATGATGTGGCAGGCTTTGCGGTTGGCATTGCAGAGAAAGAAGAAATCATCGACGGACACGAGATCGGGGAGAAAGACGTGTTAATCGGCGTTTTCTCCAGCGGCCTTCATTCCAATGGTTTTTCTCTTGTCCGGAACGTTTTTGATATGACGAAGGAGAGCCTTTCACACTACTATGAGGAACTGTCTGCCCCTCTTGGCGAAGTCTTGCTGACACCTACCAAAATCTATGTCAAAATGATGAAGCAGTTAAAAGAGAATGGAATCCGAGTAAAGGGATGCAGCCATATCACGGGAGGTGGATTTTATGAGAATGTCCCGAGAATGTTGAGAGACGGGGTAAGAGCCGTCATCCACAAGAACAGTTATCCTGTTCCCCCGATTTTTTCATTGCTGCAAAAAAAAGGCGGAATCGATGAGAGAATGATGTATCAGACCTTCAACATGGGACTGGGGATGGTTCTTGCCGTGGATCCAAAAGAGGCGGAGAGGGCGCTGCAGGTGATCAGGGAAAGCGGGGAACAGGGAGCTTTGGTTGGAGAGATCATCAAAGGCGAAAAAGGAATCGACTTATGTTAAGATGTGCGGTCCTGGTTTCCGGTGGGGGCACAAATTTGCAGGCGCTGATCGATGCAAGGAAAGAAGGACGCCTTGCAGATACGGAATTTGTGCTTGTTTTCTCCAATCGGAAAGATGCGTTTGCGTTACAAAGGGCAAAAGACGCCGGTATTCCGGTCAAGTCTTTTTCTCCGAAAGATTTTACAGATCGAAAGAAATTCGAGGAAGCGCTCTATGATCTGTTGTTACAGGTAAGTCCGGATTTAATTGTACTGGCAGGATTTCTGTTAAAGGTTCCGGATTCTATTGTGATGCATTTTGAAAACCGGATCATCAACATCCATCCTTCCCTGATTCCTTCTTTTTGCGGAGAAGGTGCCTACGGAATTAAGGTGCATGAAATGGCACTGCAAAGGGGAGTAAGAGTGAGCGGCGCAACGGTGCACTTTGTAGACAAGGGCATGGATACCGGTCCGATTCTCTTACAAAAGGCAGTGGATGTCAGACAGGGAGATACGCCGCAGTCTTTGCAAAAAAGAATCATGGAACAGGCAGAATGGCAGATTCTTCCGTTGGCAGTTGATTGGATTTCCAGAGGGAAGGTGAAGGTGAATGCACAGCACCGGGTCGAAATAGAGGATGAAGATCAATAGCCGGCATCGGATCGAGACGGAAGATGAGGATGAGAAATGGACATATTAATTGTAGGCGGCGGAGGAAGAGAGCATGCCATTGCGATGGCACTTCGCAGAAGTCCGAAGGTGGAAAAACTGTTCTGTGCGCCCGGTAATGCCGGAATTGCAGAGATTGCCGAGTGCGTTCCGATCGGACCCATGGAGTTTGAAAAGCTCCTTACTTTTGCAAAGGAACACCGGATTGACTTGACGGTGGTGGGGATGGATGATCCTCTGGTTGGCGGAATTGTGGACGTGTTTGAAAGGGCGGGACTTCGTATTTTCGGACCGAGGAAAAACGCAGCGATTCTGGAGGGGAGCAAGTCTTTTGCCAAAGATCTGATGAAAAAATACGGCATACCGACAGCGGCGTATGAGAGCTTTTCAAAGCCGGAGGAGGCCTATGCCTATTTGGAGAGGGCGAAGATGCCTGTCGTTCTAAAGGCGGACGGGCTGGCACTTGGCAAGGGGGTTCTGATCTGCCACACCTTAGAAGAAGCAAGGGCGGGCGTGAAGCAGATTATGGAAGAGAAGAAATTCGGGTCGGCAGGCGATCAAATGGTCATTGAGGAATTTATGACCGGGCGTGAGATCTCCATGCTCTCTTTTGTAGACGGGAAAACGATTCGGCTCATGTCTTCCGCACAGGATCACAAGCGGGCGCAGGATGGAGATCAGGGGCCCAATACCGGTGGAATGGGAAACTTCTCCCCCAGTCCCTTTTATACGAAGGAGGTAGATCGTTTTTGCAAAGAAAAGATCTACCAAAAGACGGTGGATGCCATGCGGCAGGAGGGGAAGAGAATTTAAAGGCGTCATCTTCTTCGGACTCATGTTGACAGAGGAGGGACCAAAGGTTCTGGAATTCAATGCCAGATTTGGGGACCCGGAGGCCCAGGTGGTTTTGCCAAGACTCAAAACGGACCTGGTGGATGTGATGGAGGCCTGTATGGATGGAACGCTGGCGGATCTTCCGGTGACCTTTGAAGAGGATGCCTGTGTTTGCGTGGTACTTGCCAGCAAGGGGTATCCCGTTTCTTATGAAACCGGTAAGGTGATTCACGGGTTGGATGCTTTTTGCGACAAGGAAGACGTGTACTGTTTCCATGCCGGAACAAAGCGGAACGAGAAGAACGAAGTTGTCACAAGCGGCGGCCGTGTACTGGGGATTACGGCAAAGGGAAAAACTTTGCAGGAAGCCAGAGCAAAAGCCTATGAGGCAACAGAATGGGTGACCTTCGAAAATAAATATATGCGTACGGATATTGGAAGTGCGATCGATTCTTCTGAATCACCGGTTTTTCGTGAAGATGAAAGCGGGATGTAGAAAATGAGTAGTAGCGCCGGATGGCATTTTATATTACAATGAAGCATTGAAATCATAGATGGGAGTGAAGAAGAAGTATGAAGAAACAATCAGGAAGAGTGATCACCACTTTAGCCGGAGGTACGCTGGCTCTTGTGCTGGCACTGGGAAGTGCGAATCCGGCTTTTGCAGCCAGCGGCAAGGTGAAATACAGTTCGAGGGTGAGGCAGAGCGCAGATTCGAACAGCAAGGCAATCGGATCTTTTAGCAAGGATGCAACCGTAGATCTGCTGTCCCAGGTAACAGATGCCAACGGTCAGGTTTGGTATCAGGTCAATGTAGTGGGCGGGACCGGATACATCAGGGGAGATTTAGTTTCCACGACAGATACGGTGCCAAAGGCTTCCGGTACAGGAAGCGCTTCTACTACCAGCACCCAGGCGGCCGCTTCTACCCAGATAACGACATCCTCCGGCAGCGGAAATTTTAATGTTACGGATACTGGGAGCAAGGAAGCCTACATTTCTGCAGGAAAAAATTGCAATATTCGCAGTGGCCCCGGTGTTTCCTATTCTTCCCAGGGGTCGCTGTCAAATGGCTCTTCTCTGACGATCACCGGCGAAACAACCGCTTCTGACGGAAAGAAATGGTACCGCATCAGCTATAACGGGAACACCGGGTATATTCGTGCGAATCTGGTGACGGAGGGGAGTTCACCTACCCAGTCGGCAAATACAACGAACGCTTCTTCTGCCAATACACAGAACACTGCCAATGCGTCGAACACCGCAAACACATCGAACACGGCAAATACCACCAGTGACACGGACAGTACCACCGGAAGTACGACTTCTCAGGAGGCGGAGGCCGCCGGAGACAGTTCGGAGAATGCGGCAAGCGATGCTTCAGCCCAGGCGCAAGCTTCTGCAGATGCACAGGCTTCTACACAGACAGAGGATCCGGATGCCGGAAAACAATATACGATTAAATATGAAGCGGATGAGAGTGGTGCGGAAGTCGCATGGCTATATGATAACAATGCGGCAGGCACCCCCAGAATCAAGGTAGAGAATTTGTTAAGTGCCTATGCAGATTCGACCAGGGCACAGACGCTGGAAAAAAAGGTGAAACTCTTTAAAATCCTCATCATTGCGCTGGCGGCCGCAGTCCTGCTTCTGTTAATCCTTCTCATCGCAACAGCGGCACGCTTCCGCCGTTTTGCCGAGGGCGTTGAGGATGAAGACGGGTACGAGGAGGATCGAAGAGGTCGAAGACGTTCTCGAAGGAATCCTTTCGAAGAGGATGAGGACGAGGAAGACGACGAAGACGAAGAGGATGAGGATGAAGAAGACGAAGAGGACGACGAAGAGGATCAGGAAGACGACGCAGATGAGGATGAAGAGGACGATGATGGAGATTCCTATGAAGATGATGCGAGGAATCGAGTAGTTTCTCCGGCTGCCGGTTCGAAACCCGCTCCCAGAAAACCCAAGAATTTCATGGTCGGCGGGGATGAAGATGACATGGAATATGGGTTCCTCAGACCGAAAGAGAAGTGATTGACGGATATCTCCTACTGTTATATAATACGTATAACAGTAGGAGATATTATCATGTTGATAGAAATTGATTTTAACAGCAGTGAAGCGATTTACACGCAGTTATGCAATCAAATTATTCTGGGCATTGCGACAGCACAGTATCATGACGGAGATCAGCTTCCCAGTGTGCGGGCGCTGGCCGAAACGATCGGCATCAATATGCATACGGTGAACAAGGCTTATACCATTTTGCAGCAGGAAGGCTTTGTCAAAATTGATCGCAGACGTGGTGTGGTGATTGCGGTGGATATCGATAAGCTGGAAGCATTGCAGGAGACAGAACAGAATCTTGCCATTGTGCTGGCACGCGCATTCTGCAGGGGGGTGAGCAGAGAGGAAGTTCACGAGTTGGTGGATCATCTCTTTGACAACTGTAAGGGGCATCGTGTACAGGAGTAGTGTCTTTTATTTCTCTTACGGAAAGGATTTTATTTTTTTTTATGGAAACAAAATATACAGATAAAGCAAGAGAAGTTTTAAAACAGGCGCGTAAGACGGCGCAGACATTGCAGTTGAACTATGTCGGGACAGAACACATCTTAATCAGTCTGGTGAAGACACAGCAGTGTGTGGCGTCCAGGATTTTGCAGGACAATGGGGTCAGCGAAGAAAGACTCATGAATATGATCCGGGATCTGATTGTGCAGGACGGGGCGGTAGCCACCCTGGATGCGGATGGCTTTTCTCCACGGGCGCAGAAGGTGTTAGAAGAGGCAGAACGTTTGTCGAAGCGCTTTCATGCGGATCGCATCGGCACGGAACACATTCTGTTAGCACTCATCAAAGAAGGTGAAAATGTTGCGCTGCGGCTGATTTCCACCATGGGCGTGCAGATTCAAAAGGTCTATGCGGAGACGCTCTCGGCGATGGGAGAGGATCCGAGCCTTGTAAAGGAGGATCTGGGGCAGCAAAAGAGCGGTGGCAAGAAAAAAGGATCCGTTCTTGAAAAATATAGCAGAGATTTGACGGCGCTTGCAGAAGAGGGAAAGTTGGATCCGGTCATTGGAAGAGAAGCCGAAATCAGGCGCGTGGTACAGATTCTCAGCAGGCGAACGAAGAACAATCCCTGTTTAATTGGAGAGCCCGGGGTCGGTAAAACGGCGGTGGTAGAGGGACTGGCAAGGCGCATCGTATCGGGAGACGTGCCGCTTACCGTCAAAAACAAGAGGCTGCTCACACTGGATATTTCCGGAATGGTGGCAGGCAGCAAATACCGCGGAGAATTTGAAGAGCGGATCAAAAAAGTCATTCAGGAAGTCAGGGATGATCAGAATATCATTCTTTTTGTGGATGAAATGCACACCTTGATCGGAGCAGGCGGTGCGGAAGGATCGATTGACGCCTCCAATATTTTAAAACCTTCTCTTGCCAGAGGGGAAGTGCAGATGATCGGTGCTACGACCATCACGGAGTACCGGAAATATGTGGAAAAAGGATGCGGCGCTGGAGAGAAGATTCCAACCGGTAAACATCGAGGAACCGTCGAAAGAAGAGACGTTAGCCATCTTTGAGTGGCGTAGCACACAAATATGAAGAGCATCACCATGTAAAGATTGCGCAGGCAGCGCTGAAGGCGGCAGTCGATTTGTCGGAGAGGTACATCAATGACCGGAATCTGCCGGATAAGGCCATCGATTTGATTGATGAAGCCGCTGCCGCGGTGCGTCTGCATACACTGGCGGTGACACCTCAGATGAAGAAATTGGAAGTACAGATCAAGGAGTTGGATGCCTCCATCGAAGAAGCACTGAAGGAGAAATGATTTTCTGAAAGCAGGAGAGTGCAATCGGAAGCAGAATGAGATGGCAGGAAAGCTTTCCAGAATGAAGCTTTTGAACGAGAGGAACCTTCGTCTCCATCCTCTTACGGTAGAAGAAAAAGACATTGAGCAGGTCATTGCAGACTGGACCAAGATTCCGGTCACTAAGATTGCCGAAAAAGAGAGCACAAGATTACTCAAATTGGACGAGGAACTTCATCACCGTGTCATCGGACAGAAGGAAGCAGTAGAGGCGGTGACAAAGGCAGTCAGAAGAGGACGGGTCGGGTTGCAGAATCCGAATCGCCCGATCGGTTCCTTCCTGTTTTGGGACCGACCGGTGTTGGCAAAACGGAGTTGTCCAAGGCGCTTGCCGAGGCACTTTTCGGTTCAGAAGATGCCTTAATCCGGGTAGATATGTCCGAATATATGGAAGGGCATTCGGTGTCCAAATTGATTGGCTCTCCGCCCGGATATGTCGGGTATGAAGAGGGAGGTCAGCTTTCCGAAAAGGTGCGCACCCATCCGTACTCTGTGATTTTGTTTGATGAGGTGGAAAAGGCACATCCGGATATTTTCAATGTGCTTCTGCAGGTTTTAGATGACGGGCACATGACGGATGCAAAAGGCAGAAAGGTCAGCTTTAAAAACACGATTTTGATTATGACTTCCAATGTCGGGGCACAGAGGATCGTTGCACCAAAGCATCTGGGGTTTGCAAACGAGTCCAATGAGCAAAAGGATTATGAGACAATGAAGTCCGGCGTGATGGAAGAGGTAAAGCGGCTCTTCAAACCGGAATTTATCAACCGAATCGATGAGATTATGGTCTTTCATCCGCTTAACCATGAAGAGATGCTGCAGATCGTGGACCTTTTGGCGGCACAATTTGAAAAGCGCTGCAAGGAGCAGATGGGGATCGATCTGAAGATGAGCAGTGCATTAAAAGCTTACCTGGTCGATCATTATGCGGATGCCAAGATGGGGGCAAGGCCTTTAAAACGTGCGATGCAGTCGATGATCGAAGACGAGATGGCGCTTGCCCTGCTGAACGGGACCATTGCAGCGAAGGAGGCTGTAAAAGCGGATTTGAAAGACGGAAAGGCAGTCTTTTTGCCGGTGAAGAAGAGACAAACGGGGAGAACCAAGAAAGTGAAGCAGGTGAAAAGGATGACAGGGAAGAATAAAACCGTTTTTTTCTGTCGGAACTGCGGATATGAATCTGCAAAGTGGATGGGGCAGTGCCCATCCTGCAAAGAGTGGAATAGTTTTGTAGAAGAGCCGGTGAAGGGAAAGGGAAGTAGAGCAAGCACCGGCTCTTTTTCTGCGGGAGGAAATCTTCAGCCGAAGAACCAACCGCTTCTGTTGTCTGAAATCAAGTCAGGAGATGGAGAGGAACGCTTCGACACTCATTTTAAAGAGCTGAACCGTGTGCTGGGGGGAGGATTGGTAAAAGGGTCTTTGGTGCTGATTGGTGGGGATCCGGGTGTTGGTAAATCGACTTTGCTCCTTCAAAGTGCCCGTTTTTTTTCTATGGACGGCAGAAGTGTTCTCTATGTTTCCGGGGAAGAGTCGGCAAGGCAGATTAAGTTGAGAGCAGACAGGATTGGCGTATTTACGAAGGAACTCCTATTTCTGGCGGAAACGAATTTAAGCGTCATAGAAGAGACGTTGCTGCGTGTGAGGCCGGAGATTGTGGTGATCGATTCCATTCAAACGATGTTTCATGAAGAGATTTCATCTGCACCGGGGAGTGTTTCACAGGTCAGGGAAACAACGGGAATGCTGCTTCGAATTGCCAAGCAGGAGAATATCGCCATCCTGATTGTGGGCCATGTCACCAAGGAAGGGATGGTGGCGGGGCCTAAAGTTCTGGAGCACATGGTGGACACGGTTCTCTATTTTGAAGGAGACCGGAATGCCTCCTATAAAATTCTGCGTGCGGTCAAACCGTTTTGGTTCTACCAACGAAATCGGCGTATTTGAAATGCGTTCGGAAGGACTGATGGAAGTGGAAAATCCTTCCGAATTTATGCTGGACGGACGCCCCAAAGATGCCGGAGGCTCGATCGTGTCCTGCTCCATGGAAGGAAGCAGACCGATTATGATTGAAATACAGGCGCTGGTTTGCCGTACGAATTTCGGCTATCCCAGAAGACAGGCAAACGGCATGGATTATAACAGAGTCAATCTGTTGATGGCGGTTTTGGAAAAAAGAATCGGTCTTCAGATGTCAGATTGTGATGCCTATGTCAACCTGGCGGGCGGGATGAAGTTGACAGAGCCTGCCATGGATTTGGGAATCTGCCTGGCGATCATCTCCAGTTTCAGAAATCGTCCGGTCGATCCCTTTTTGGTTGCCTTTGGAGAAGTGGGCTTATCCGGAGAGGTGCGTGCCGTCTCGATGGCAAACGAGCGCGTGAAAGAGGCGCTGAAGCTCGGCTTTACCGTTTGCCTCCTTCCGAAAGCTTCGATGGGGCGCGTGCAGCTAAAGGAAGAGGATCGAAAGAAAATCAAATTGATCGGGGTCGAGAACGTCAGGCAGGCGATGGATCTGATCTAAGACAGATCTGATCAAAAAAAACCTCGGAGAAATGGTATCTCCGAGGTTTTTATTTTAACAGGGGAAGCAGGATTCGAACCCGCATGAACGGTTTTGGAGACCGCAATACTAGCCATTGTATGATTCCCCTTCAGGTCGTCCTATCCGGACGATGTCCGATCGCTTTTAACGACAGAGAGTATTATAACAAGGAGACCTCCGGTGCGCAAGCTGTTTTTTTCTAAAATCCATCACAGGAAGGGTCACATAATGACAGATACGTCAGATTTCTATGTACTTTTTAAATTCAGGATGATAGAATGATCTGGGTTTCAAAAGTGAGGGTGCTTTTGAGGCTTGTATCTTACATAGAACGGTCTGAAGCCGCTTAAAGGAGGATTCTAAGATGGAAGAGAAGATCCGAAAAGAAAGCATCGAAGACTTTACTGCAAGATACCGTAAGGGGGTAGATCTTTTGATGAAATATCTCCCCTGGTTAGAAGAAAAGTCCGGTGAGGATACTGCGCAGCGCTGCCAGAAAGGAACGCTGCCTTTTCCTGTTTATGACTCTACACTTCTCAATTTTGTGAAAGACGCCCAGGATACGAAGATGTTAGATCGGAATTACAATTATGCCTATTCCAGACGAGGATGGACGGGTGTGAACGATGAAAAGAACTTTATTGCAGGAGCAAGGCTTCAGGATATGCATGATTTGAATGCGATCCTGTCCAGATATGTGCTAGAAGGAAGGACAAGAGGAGCCGTTTGGAGCGAGGGAGTTAAAAGCCGTATCTTTTGTCTGGTGATCAAAAAGATGGATGAGCTCCTCGTTAAATGGAATAAGGAACCTTCTGCCAGGTAGAGGTAGAGGTGCACAGGAAAACGAGGGGATGTCTCCGAGGTTTTTTCCACCCCCTTTTATTGGTAAAAACAAGAGGAGGCAGGGATTTTTCCGGAGAAAAGACGGAGGTGATATGGGAGAAAAATCCGAACAGAAGAAAAAACTGATCGTGAACCGGGCACGTGCCGTCTTTTCCGAAAAGGGATTCAAGGCGGTGACCATGAAGGATATCGTGGATGCCTGCGAGATTTCCAGAGGGGGGTTATACCTGTATTTTTCCAACACAGCAGAAATTTTTCAGGCGGTTCTGGATACAGAGGCAGAGGAAGAGTTGGACGAGGAAGATCATCTGGACGAGAAAACACTGAAATACCGCTCGGCTTCCGATCTGTTAGCTCTCTTTATCAAGGAGCAAAAGAAGCAACTTTTTTTGCATAAAAATAATTTGGGAATTGCGGAATACGAATACTTTTCTCAGAAAGTCAAAGAGGATGAAACGGCAAATCCGTTAAAGGATCAGTTTGATACAGCCGCTCTTGTTTTGGAGCGAATGGTAGAAAATGGCATACGACGGGGAGAATTTGAATGTGAGGATCCGCATGGATTTTCAAGAAATCTAATGTATGCCATTGAAGGAATGAAGATTGCAGGCCTGACAATGCGACTATCAGAATCGGACTTTGATCGGGAAATCCTCTATGCGCTCAGGCAGCTGATGCCCTGCAGGAGAGTAAAAGGGTGTTGCCCCTTTTCCGGATCTTTCCCTTTTTGAAGAAATGATCAGAAATGACAAACGAGAGAACGACTGGCAGGATGGGAGGAGGAACCATGACCGAGGTACGGAGAATTTACGTAGAGAAGAAACCTTCTTTTGCGGTGCGCGCAAGGGAAGTCAAGGAGGAAGTTCGGAGTTTCTTGAATCTGACGCAGGTGGAGGATGTGCGTATCCTGATCCGTTATGATGTGGAAGGCATATCGGAGCCCGTGTTTCAAGAGGCATTAACCTGTGTGTTTGCTGAGCCTCCCTTGGACACGGTTTATCAGGAAAAACTGGAAATCCCGGCAGGAGTGCATGTTTTCAGCGTGGAAGCTCTACCGGGACAGTTCGATCAAAGGGCGGACTCTGCCATCCAGTGTCTTCGGTTCCTGAAGGAGGATGAGGAACCGATCGTGAGGACGGCTGTGACCTATCTTCTCTACGGGGCTTTGTCGGAAGAAGAGGTTCATGAAGTGGAATCTTATATCATGAACCCGGTGGATTCCAGAATTGCAAAGGAACAGAAACCGAATACCTTGAAGGAGGTATATGAACAGCCGGCGGAGATTGCTTTGATGCAAGGTTTCCTGCAAATGGATGACCGGGCCTTTCAGGAGTTGTACGAATCTCTGAATCTGGCAATGACCTATCAGGATTTTCTTTGGATCCGCACCTATTTTCGCAACGAAGAGCATCGGGAACCGACGGTGACCGAGATTCGTGTATTGGATACTTACTGGTCCGACCACTGCCGTCATACCACTTTTTCTACCGTATTGAAAAAGGTTGACTTTGAAGACGGGTTTTATCTGCCGCCGATCAAAGAGGCATATCACGAATACCAGTCGATCAGGGAAGAGCTATATCAGGGACAGGAGAAGCAGGATTCCCACCCGGTTTGTCTGATGGATGTGGCGCTTGCCGGAATGAAGAAGTTAAAGGCGGACGGACTGCTCACCGATCAGGAAGACTCCGAAGAGAACAATGCCTGCTCGGTAGTGGTCCCTGTAGATGTGGATTATGGAGAGGGGATTACAAGAGAAAACTGGTTGGTCTTCTTTAAGAATGAAACGCACAACCACCCGACGGAGATCGAGCCGTTTGGAGGCGCTGCTACCTGCCTTGGAGGAGCAATCAGGGATCCGCTTTCCGGAAGAGGTTATGTGTATCAGGCAATGCGGGTAACGGGGGCTGCGGATCCGACGCTTCCCGTTGCGCAGACGCTTGAGGGAAAGCTGCCGCAAAAGAGACTGGTCAAAGGGGCGGCGAACGGATATTCCTCCTATGGCAATCAAATCGGGCTTGCAACCGGACTGGTGGATGAGATTTATCACCCGGGCTATGTGGCAAAGCGCATGGAAATTGGTGCCGTCATGGGCGCAGCCAGACAGAAGGACGTTGTGAGAAAGAAGGCGGAGCCGGAGGATGTGATCATCCTTTTGGGCGGCCGCACGGGAAGAGACGGCATTGGCGGAGCGACCGGCTCTTCCAAGAAACATACTTCCGCCTCTCTTACTTCTTGCGGTGCGGAGGTGCAAAAAGGAAACGCACCGACGGAGCGCAAGATCCAGCGACTCTTTCGTAGACCTGAGGTGAGTAGCCTGATTAAGAAGTGCAATGATTTCGGTGCAGGCGGTGTTTCGGTTGCGATTGGTGAGCTGGCAGACGGTCTGACCGTGAATTTGGATCTGGTACCCAAGAAATATGCGGGGCTGGACGGAACGGAACTGGCGATTTCCGAATCTCAGGAACGAATGGCGGTTGTCGTATCTCCGAAAGACGAAGAAGCTTTCTTGCGTTATGCGGCAGAGGAGAATTTAGAGGCAGTCTCTGTGGCGAAGGTCACGAAAGAACCCAGGCTGGTGCTGTTATGGCATGGCAAAAAAATCGTCGATTTAAGCCGGGCTTTTCTGAATACCAACGGAGCCAGACAGGAAGAGGAAGTGCTTGTGACGCTTCCGGATCCAAAGGAGAATTATTTTCACAAGATCGCCTCGGAAAAGGTAGAAGAAGCCTTGCAGGCAGGCGATAGCAAGAAGGCGTTTCTGGAGACGCTCTCGGATCTGAATGTCTGCTCGAAAAAAGGGTTGTCGGAGATGTTCGACGCTTCCATCGGTGCGGGGGCGGTGGTCATGCCCTTTGGAGGAGAAAAGCAGCTTACCCCGATCCAGACAATGGCGGCAAAACTCCCCATTCTGAGGGGCAAGAGTGATGTGATTACGATGATGAGCTACGGCTTTGATCCGTATCTCTCCACTTGGAGTCCCTTCCACGGGGCAAGTTATGCGGTTCTGGAGTCCGTATCCAAAATCGTCGCATCCGGAGGAGATTATAAGAAACTGCATCTGACCTTTCAGGAATATTTCAGACGGATGAGATCCGTGCCTTCGGATTGGGGGGAAGTTCTTGCGGCTCTCCTCGGGGCACTGCATGCACAGCTTGCATTTGGCATAGCCTCCATTGGAGGAAAAGACTCCATGTCAGGATCCTTTAATGAAATCCATGTACCGCCGACCCTGGTCTCCTTTGCAGTAGACGTCGCAAAGAGCGAAACGTTTTTGACACCGGAGTGCAAGAAGGCGGGGAATTTCCTCGTGGAGTTTCAGATTCCCAAAGATTCCTATGATCTTCCGGATTATCCGCGAGTCAAGCTACTCTATGATGCGGTTACTGCGCTGATGCGGGAAGGGAAAATTCTCTCCTGCTATGCGGAGGATGCCTACGGGATTGCCGCCTCGGCCGCCAAGATGGCATTTGGCTCTTGGTTCGGCGTTCATTTTCAGGATGAACTGGAGGAAAAAGACCTGTTTGTCAATGCAACCGGCAACCTCCTTGCAGAGGTAGAGGCTTCAGCCCTTTCTTCTATTTTGCAGATAGAGGGAGCAAGAAAGGTGGCAGAACTCACCACAGAGTCCGACTTTGTGTTCGGGAAGAGTCGTGTCTCCATGGAAGAGGCGCTTGCATCCTGGACTTCGAAACTGGAAAAAGTTTTTCCGACAACGGCTTCCGTCGATGCAGAAGAAGTAAAGACCAAGGTCTTTCACACGGATAAAGTCTATATTTGCAAGCACAAGATGGCAAAGCCCAGAGTGTTCATTCCGGTCTTTCCCGGAACCAACTGTGAATATGATTCTGCAGCCGCTTTTGAAGAGGCTGGGGCCATCACGGATATTCAGGTTTTTAGAAACCGGGATGCGACCGATATTAGAGAATCTGTCTCCTGCTTCGAAAAAGCCATTGATCAGGCACAGATCATTATGTTTCCCGGGGGATTTTCAGCGGGAGATGAGCCGGATGGAAGCGCCAAATTCTTTGCAACTGCTTTTCGAAATGAACGGATGAAACTGGCGGTGGAACGGTTGTTGCATGAAAGAGACGGACTGGCGCTTGGCATCTGCAACGGCTTTCAAGCGATGGTCAAACTCGGTCTGGTGCCTTATGGAGATATCTGGGGACAGAAAGAGGATTCGGTCACTTTGACTAATAACACCTTAGGACGTCATATCTCACACATGGCTCACTTGAAAGTGGTTTCCAATCTCTCTCCCCTGGCTTTCCTTGGCGGAAGAAGGTGGGGTTTATGTCAATCCGGTGTCACACGGAGAGGGCAGATTCGTAGGTCCCGCAGAAGGAATCCAAAAGCTGTTTGAAAGAGGACAGGTGGCCACACAGTACTGCATGCCGGACGGTCGTATCAGCATGGATGACGCTTATAATTTGAACGGATCTTATTTTGCAATTGAGGGCATTACCTCCCCGGACGGTCGTTGCTATGGAAAGATGGCGCATGCGGAACGCAGGGGAAGAGGCGTTGCTTGTAATATTACCGGCAATCAGAATCTTCGAATTTTTGAAGCCGGTGTTCGGTATTTTGCAGATTGACGGGAAAACGGTTATGAAAAGAAAAAATATTGTTGCGGTGATTGGAAGGCCAAACGTCGGGAAGTCCACCCTCTTTAACGCACTGGCAGGGAAGGATATTTCGATTGTCAAAGATACGCCGGGTATTACCAGAGACCGTATTTATCAGGATGTAGAGTGGCTGAACCAATCCTTTACCTTGATTGATACCGGCGGAATTGAGCCGGACAGCAAGGATATCATTTTGTCACAGATGAGAGAGCAGGCAGAGATTGCCATTGAAACAGCGGATGTCATTCTCTTCCTCTGTGATGTCAAGCAGGGACCTACCGATGCCGACCACAGGGTTGCCGATCTGCTTCGAAAGTCCGGGAAGCCGGTCGTTCTGGCAGTGAACAAGGTGGACAATTTTCAGAAGGAGATGCTGGATACCTATGAGTTCTATCAACTTGGCATCGGAGATCCGCACCCCATCAGTGCAGCGGGCAGGCTCGGTATCGGCGATCTGTTAGAGGAAATCACCACTCTTTTTCCGAAAGAGACGAGGGAAGAGGAAGAAGAGGATGCAGTTTCTGTTGCGATCATCGGAAAGCCGAACGTGGGGAAGTCTTCGATCATCAATAAATTGATCGGGACAAACAGATTGATTGTTTCCGATATCGCCGGAACGACCAGAGATGCCGTAGATACGCCCATGCAGTATCATGGGAGAAATTATATTTTTTTATCGACACGGCGGGACTGAGGCGCAAGAACAAGATCAAGGAAGAGTTGGAACGCTTTTATGATTATTCGTTCCGTTTCTGCGGTCGAGAGGGCGGATGTCTGTATTCTCGTCATTGATGCAGAGGAAGGAGTCACGGAGCAGGATGCGAAAATCGCCGGTATTGCCCATGAGAGGGGAAAGGCGATGATCATCGCCGTCAATAAATGGGATCTGGTGGAAAAGGACAATCATACGGTGAAAGAGTTTTCGGATCAAATTCGTCAGACCCTTGCTTTTGCACCTTATGCAGAAATCCTGTTTGTTTCCGCAAAGAGCGGACAGAGGTTAACGAAGCTTTATGACCTGATTGATGCGGTGAGTGAAAATCATGCCAGACGCGTACCGACTGGTTTGTTGAATGAGGTTTTGACGCAAGCCATGGTCATGCAACAGCCACCTTCGGACAAAGGAAAGTTGCTGCGCATTTATTACATGACACAGGTAGCAGTCAAACCGCCGACCTTTGTGCTTTTTGTCAATGATAAAGAGTTAATGCACTTCTCTTATACGAGGTATATTGAGAATCAAATCCGAAAAACATTCGGCTTTCAGGGGACGCCGCTACGTTTTCTTGTGCGGGAAAAGAGCCGAAAAGAGATCTGAAGAGGTAACGGAAACAGAGCCGGACATGAGAGGATGTGGACGAGAGTTTTGCGGCAGGAGGAGAAGAAATGTTTCGGGTTTTATGTCTGTTGATCGGTTATGGCTGCGGTCTTTTTAACACGGCGATCGCACTTGGAAAATTCATGCATGTGGATATTACAAAGCAGGGGTCGGGCAATGCCGGTACGACCAACATGATGCGGATCATGGGGCCAAAGGCGGGTTTTACGGTCCTGATCGGAGATATGTTAAAGGTGATTCTGCCGATTATCCTTGTGGGACATTTTTTGTCCAGGCAGAATCCGGAACTCCTCTACCTCTATAAGGCGTGGACGGGGTTCGGAGCCGTGCTTGGTCACAATTTTCCCTTTTACCGTCACTTTAAGGGAGGGAAGGGAATTGCAACGACCAGCGGTTTTATCATTGCCTTTCATCCCACGCTGATTCCGGTGAATTTCATTGCTTTTCTGGTGCCATTCTGGCTGACGCATTATGTTTCTTTTGCCTCTTTAACGCTCATGGTGGTCATGTTCGTCAGCATCGTTTTCGAAGGACAGGTGCTTCACTTATACGGCAGTTTAGGGGGACATTTGCCGGAGCTCTACGGCTTGATTTTCGTCATGATGCTTCTGGCTTTTTGGCAGCATAGGGGAAATATTAAAAAGCTGCTTACAGGAACGGAGCGCAAAACCTATATTTTCAAGAAGAACAAGGTAAGCTGATCCTTGTATCAGGGGCTTGTGAGGGAGAGAAAATGCAGGAGGAACACTTGAATATTGCGGTTGTGGGCGCCGGAAGTTGGGGAATGGCGCTTGCGTATGTGCTTTCCAATAATGGACACAGGGTCAGCGTCTTTACACGTTCGGCAAAGCATGCGGAAGAATTTGCAAAACTGCATGAGAACAGAGAAAAATTACCTGGCGTCATTCTCAAAGATACGGTATCCTTTTCCTCTGATTTACAAGAGGTGGTCAAACAGAAGGATGTGATCGTGATGGTGGTGCCGTCCAAAACGATTCGGGAGACGGCAAGAGAGATCCGCCCTATTTTGGAAAGGGAGGGATCTTCTTCTCAAGTCGATCATCAAGGCTTGTCTCTAAAGGAAGAGGGGAAGAGAGAAGGAAAACGTCCACAGATCGTAAACTGTACGAAGGGAATTGAAGACGGAAGCTTGAAAACGATGTCGGAGGTGTTGGAAGAGGAGCTGCCGGGATTTACCATTTCCGTCCTCTCCGGGCCTTCCCATGCGGAGGAAGTCGGAAAGGGAATGCCGACTACGATTGTGGTAGGGGCGAGAACCTTGAAAACTGCCCGCTTTTTGCAGAATGTCTTTATGAATGAAACCTTTCGTGTTTATATCAGTCCGGATATGCTGGGAATCGAACTGGGAGCTTCTCTTAAAAATGTCATTGCACTGGGAGCAGGAATTGCGGACGGACTGGGGTACGGTGATAACACGAGAGCAGCACTGATTACCAGAGGAATTTATGAAATTACAAAACTGGGGATGGCCATGGGGGGTGAATTCATGACCTTTACCGGTCTTTCGGGCATCGGAGATTTGATCGTAACCTGTACTTCGGAACATTCCAGAAATCACAGGGCAGGGAAACGGATCGGGCAGGGAGCAACGCCTGAGGAAGCGATGCGGGAAGTGAAGCAGGTGGTGGAAGGCGTTTTCTCCGCCAAAGCTGCGCTCGACCTCTCTAGGAAATATCAGGTTCCGATGCCGATCGTGGAAGAGGTCAATGCCGTTCTCTTTCAGGGAAAGTCCCCGGAAGAGAGTGTGAGAGACTTAATGCTTAGGGACAAGAAAGCAGAGAGTGTTTCCCTTGTTTGGCAGGGGAGCGAGGAGCAGAAGGAATATCAGCAGTTTCGTATTCGGTAAAACCGGATTTTGATGGGAGACAACATGACAAAGATTTGGATGAAATCCTGTTTTCGACTTAAAAATCTTCGTGTACAGGTGTTCTGCGGTTTAATGGGAGCGCTTGCGATTGTTTTAGATCAGTTTTCGGTAGCACTGAATCCCTTTGTAAAAATCGGTTTTTCCGGTCTGCCGAACCGTTTGATCGACTACCTATTCGGTCCGGCGGTCGGTGCGCTGTTCGGCGCCGTGATGGATGTGGTGAAATTTATCATCAAGCCGGACGGAACCTTCCAGCCTGCTTTTACCTTGGTTCCTATTGTCGCTTCCGTGATTTACGGCTACTTTCTTTTTGAAAAACCGCTGAAACTTTGGCGTGTCGCACTTTCTCAGCTCATCGTCAAAATCGTCTGTAATATCTGTATGAATACGTTTTTGCTGTCCGTTTTGTATGGAAGTGCATTGGAAAAAATCCTTCCGATGAGGGCACTTAGAAATTTGGTCATGTGGCCGATCGATACACTGGTGATGTTTGTCCTCCTGACGGCAGTGGATCGGATGCTGCTTCCCCTGATGCGCAGAGAGCATTGGCTGTAGCGCATTGATCATGGTCGTTGATCATGGTCATTGATAATGGCTGAAAAATAGTTCTTGTGTCATGGGGAGAAATCTGTTATAATTCCACTGTTTGCACGGGGCATTAGCGCAGTTGGGAGCGCGTCTCCATGGCATGGAGGAGGTCGAGGGTTCGAATCCCTTATGCTCCATACACTGGTCTCCGGAGTCCTACGTAATTTTGGATTCCGGAGATTTCTCTTTGTATAAAAAGATGGGAAAGAGAGGGAATGCGATGACAACAGAGACCTTTTTGGAAGAGTTGGAAGCACTTCTAAAAAACCATGATCTGCCGGCACTCAAAAAGAAACTTCTCGAACTGCAACCTGTGGATGTGGCGGAAATTCTGGGAAAGGTTCCGGACGAAACCAGGATTATTCTTTTTCGTATTTTGCCAAAAGACCTTGCCGCAGAGACGTTTCAGTGAGATGGAGCCCTCCGAGCAGCAGAAGCTTCTCACCAATTTTACGGCACAGGAAGTACAGGATGTGTTGCAGCAGATGTATACGGATGATGCCGTAGACCTGTTGGAAGAAATGCCCGCCAATGTGGTCAGAGACGTGCTTTCTCATGTCAGTCCGGAAGCCAGGAAAGAGATGAATCAGCTGCTGCAATATCCGGATGACAGCGCCGGTGCGGTGATGACCACCGAGTTCGTCAAGCTCAAAGAAGACATGTCCGTGTTGGATGCCATCCGTTGGATTCAGGCGCATGGAGACGATCGAGAAGATGTGTATACCTGCTATGTGACAGAAAAGAGGCAGAAACTGATCGGTGTGATCACGGTGCGGGAAATGCTTCTTTGTAAAAAGAATGCCACCGTGGGAGAAATCATGGAAAAAAACGTGATTTCCGTACACACGACGGATGACAGGGAGATCGCAGCGAAACTCTTCGATCGTTACGATTTTACCGCTCTTCCCGTTCTGGACCAGGAAGACAGGCTGGTGGGTATCATTACCGTCGATGACGCCATCGACGTACTGACGGAGGAAACGACAGAGGACTTCCAAAAGCTCGCCGCCACCGCACCGGAGGACCAGCCGTATCTGAAGACGCCTGTGGTGAAAATGGCCAGAAACCGCATTGTCTGGCTTCTGGTTCTCATGATTTCCGATATGGTTTCCGGCGGGATTTTGGGAAAATTTCAGGATGAGTTGACCGCTCTGCCCCTTCTCATCACCTTCATCCCGATGTTAACCGACACGGGCGGCAATGCCGGAAGCCAGTCTTCCACCCTGGTCATTCGCGGCATTGCCCTGCATGAAATCGGGATTGCAGATTTTTTCAAGGTCTTATGGAAAGAAATCCGGGTTGCCGTTATCTGTGGTGTGATACTGGGACTCATCAATTTTATCCGGCTCTCCATTCAGTATCCGGGACATGAGATGGTGGCTTGGACGGTTGCCTTGGCGATGATTTGCACGGTGCTCATGGCAAAGTCGATCGGTGGCGTACTGCCTTTGATTGCGGAGAAATTAAAGATGGATCCTGCGCTGATGGCCTCGCCTCTGATCACTACCATCGTAGATGCAGGGTCGCTCCTTATCTATCTGAATCTGGCAAAAATGTTCCTTCCCATTTGAAAAGAAGAACGAGAAAATTGTTCCTTCCGATCTGAAAAGAGGAAGGGGGACAACAAAAAATATGGCTGAAGTGAAAAGTTTAATTCCACTCTAAAAACCGAGTCGATGAAAGTGGCGTTTACTCTTGCAGAACAGGGGTAAATGCCATTTTGTGTTGTACAACAATGGAAATCAGTATTACACTAACTTCTATGACAGGCCTCTGTCAGCTGCGACCAAATGTTTTTTTCAGGCATGACAACGAAGCGGACTTTAGTCGGTTTTTCAAAAAAGTAGGACTAATTTCCACTTCAAGCGATCGGTATGGAGCGCCCTGACAGCCGCCTGTTGTCATTTACTTTTTAAGAAGATAGGACTTGAGAATAATCTTGTCCTTTTCTATTTTTCGGATGCCGAAAGCATTCAGCTTTTCGTAAAGATCATGGTACATAAAATCTGCAACATCCAGAGGACTCTTTCCGCCAAGCTTTTTCGACGGGAGCAGAGTCCACATGACTCAGGACGAGGTTTAAGTCATCCTGATTAGTCAGTCCGAGAGCGTTCAGGTCTGTCCCTTTGGGAAGAATGTAACGCAGTTCAATGTGTTTGTTCTCCAAAGAGCCTTTCTGTCCGGAACGCATGGGGTCACAATAGAAAACTCGTGTTCGTCTGGCACCATCAGCATCTGTCTCCATGGATTCGGCGGCAGTAAATTCAGTTCCCCGATCCGTCAGAAGAATGTGAACATATTTCCTGAATGTATCCCGGCCAAGAATCTTCTCCAGAAAGTCAATTCCTTCTTTCATGGAAAGAGCTGTTTTACGTTCCTGATAGATGGCAAAAAGGACCCCCGCACTCACGAATTTAAAGGTCTGGATGAACGGTCCATTGGTTTCGTCATTGTAAACGGTGTCCATCTGTGTCACGAACACATCCTGATGATCGGCAATATATTGCTCATAGTCCTTAAATGTGCGGCCATGAAGATACTTCCGGTCAATCCTTTTCTTATATCCCCTAGATTTTTTCTTTGGGATTTTACGGGATACCTTGCGGCGGAGATCCATGACAGTGACACCGGCAATTTCATGGAATACATTTCCCTCTATGTAGTTATAAAGAGTTTTCTCAGAAATCCCAAGCTCAGGGTGATTGGTAACGATCTGGTAGGGGGACTGCCCATGACCGAGCAACGGCTTGATGATGGCGGCCATCTCCTTTGCCTCCTGCACGGTAAGATTCACTCCTTGTCTGGAATCAATCAATGTCGTCCGGTAATCTATCTGGGCGTCTTCTGGACAGTATTGATATTTATCGAACCTACAGTGGCTCCAGTTAGAGCAGCCATTGCATGCACCGGGGGAACGGTCGCGCCTTGAGCAGTGAAAAGGATCATACTCCGGACAGTCGACAGTACACTGGCGTCCAAAGACGCATCTCTTGTAATGATTACACTCCAGAGGCATCTTGCACTTATGTGTCAGCTTACGGTGGAGCTTGATTTCCTTGCCAATGGTAGATTTATCCTTTCCTATCGTCTGGGCAATAGCGGTTTTGGTGGAACCGTTTGTTATGCCGGTAAAGATGATGCGTCGTTCTTCGAGGGTTAAATGCGAAAAAGCATTTGTTATACTCATGTAGGCACCTGCCTTTCCGGCGGCTGTCAGCTACATGAACTGTAAGACAAAAAGCCACAACTGGTTAAGTGGAAAGTGGTGAAAGACTAACGTCTACTTCGTCCCCTTTAGAGTGGAATTAAACTTTTCACTTCAGCAACAAAAAATATGAGAATCTTTCTCAAATTTACTTGACCGAAGGATGAAATTCGGACTATAATTGAGAACGGTTCTCATTTTTTGTAGGAGAAAATCTTGCAGACAAAATCCAAATATAAGACCAAGCAGCGGGAGAAGCTCCTGCAATATATCGAGCGCATCCCCGGCACACATTTCAGTGCGGGAGATCTCTGTGATCATTTAAAGGCGGAAGGCGCTGCCATCGGCCTTTCTACTGTTTACAGACAGTTGGAGCTGCTCGTCGACGAGGGGGTTTTGCAAAAATATGTGATTGATGGCAATACCCCTGCCTGTTTTGAATATGTAGGTGAGCACAAAAGAGCGGAGACGGATCCCGGCTTTCACTGTAAGTGTGAAAAATGCGGGAAACTCATTCATCTGCATTGTGAGGAGCTTTCACAAATACAGGATCATCTTCGAAAAGAACATGATTTTCAAATGAATCCTATGCGCACGGTCTTCTATGGTCTATGTTCGGATTGTCTTCCGTAAGTTTTCTTCCGTAAGTTTTGTTTCGTAAGTTTTGTTTCGTAAGTCTGGTTCCGTCAGTCTGCATTTTCTTCGATTTGTAGATTGTCTCCTTTATGGAAGTGGATGTAAGACGGTTCATGAGGATACCTTTCTTTTTTCACGACAGGGGGCTACGTTTGTCACATTTTTTGGACGCACAAAAAAAAGCAGCTTCTGCAGGAATCCTTCTCTTCCTGCTGCTGTTCATCCTGCTTTTGGATACCGGTTTTGTGGCGCATGAACAGCATCATCATTGTACCGGTTCCGACTGCCCGATCTGCAAAATGTTGGCTATTTGCGAACAGACGCTGCATCAGATCGGCGGAGGGGAAATCAGCCTGCAAAGCGTGGAGATGCCTTTCGTTGCAACGGAAGTTCTTTTGGTGGCAGTCGTTCCTCATCTGGTCTATGCCACTCCGGTTTTGTTCAAGGTGAGACTCAATCATTAAGAAATCCATCTTGACGCAGGATTGAGGGAAGTTAGAGGAAAGTCAGAAGGAAGCAGGATAGCAGAATTTGATCTCTCTTTCTACCTTGCGCACATTGTTTAGGGAATGGAACATTGGATACGATGGATAGGACCGGATCTTATGATATGGATCTTATTTGACCTTTAGAAGAGAGGAGTTTCGGATGAAAAAAAGAATGTCTTTTTTTTCGGCGATTGTACTTACGGCAATGACGGTGATGCTTTCCGCCTGCGGAGGCACACAAACACAGAAGGCAGGACAGAATAGCAGTGCACAAAACGCAGGAGAGGTGCAGAGCGCATCTGACGGAAATCAGAGCAGTGCGGGAACGGACAAAGATACCGCGAAGAAGCTACAGATTGTCACCACGATTTTTCCGGAATATGACTGGGCAAAAAATATCCTGGGGAAAAATCCCGCAGGAGTAGAAATGACCATGCTTCTGAATAATGGTGTGGATCTTCATAGCTACCAGCCCACGGCTGACGATATTTTAAAGATTTCCACCTGTGATCTTTTTGTTTATGTCGGGGGAGAATCTGATACCTGGGTGAAGGATGCACTCAAGGAAGCCACCAATAAAAACATGGAAGTCATGAATCTGTTGGAGACGCTTGGAGAAAGCGTAAAGGAAGAAGAGGTTGTTGAGGGAATGCAGGAAGATCCCGATGAAGATGCCCATGACCACGACGGAGATCAGGAAGGTGCAGCGGATCACAACGATCAGGAGCAGAAGGATCACGATGCTCACGCGGATGCAGAGGATTCCGAGGCTTGTGAAGTGGAATATGACGAGCATGTCTGGCTTTCTCTGCGCAATGCGGAAACACTGGTGAAGGCACTTTCCGAGAAGATCCAGAAGATGGATCCTGCCAATGCGGCACTCTATCAGGAAAATACCGATGCCTATCTCTCCAAGCTGGAAGGTCTGGACAAAGAATATACGGATGTGGTGAAACAGGCGAAGTTCCATACCCTCCTCTTTGGAGATCGTTTCCCGTTCCGCTATCTGACGGAAGATTATCACCTGAAATACTATGCCGCTTTTGTCGGTTGCTCGGCAGAGACAGAAGCCAGCTTTGAGACGATCACTTTTTTGGCAAAAAAAATGGATGAACTGAAGCTTCCTGCCATTTTAACCATTGAGGGGAAGGATCATCGCATCGCAGAAACCATCGTAAAGAACACGAAGGCAAAGAATGCGCAGATCTTAACGCTGGATTCCATGCAGTCTACCACGTCAAAGGATGTGGAAGAGGGAGCTTCTTATCTTAAAATCATGCAGGAGAATTTGAACGTTTTAAAGAAGGCGCTTTTTGTAAGTGCTATGGGGTGGAGCTCCTAATGGGAAATAACGGATAAGGCAAGGAGCGCACGAGACAAGAAGTGCAGAGTAGGAAACACAAACAGAAGTTACAAGTAAGAAGATACCGGGCAGGGCGTCTGGGACAGAAGCTAAGACTGGAAGGAAGGACAGGAGGGGGAGATGGCATTACTTACCGTCAAGGATCTGACGATCGGCTATGAATCCCGTGTGGTACTAAAGAATTTAAATTTTTCGGTGCAGGAGGGAGACTATCTGTGCATTGTAGGGGAGAATGGCTGCGGCAAAACCACCTTAATGAAGACATTGGTTCATTTGAATGATCCGCTTGGCGGCCAGATCGAACTGGGAGACGGGCTGAAAAAGAATGAAATCGGCTATCTCCCCCAGCAAACCGATGTGCAAAAGGATTTTCCGGCGTCCGTGGAGGAGATTGTCCTCTCCGGATGCCAGTCCAGGTGCGGACTCCGGCCATTTTACAATCGGGAAGATAAGCGTCTTGCCAGAGACAATATGGAACGCATGGGGGTGCTGGCGCTTAGAAGACGCTGCTTCAGAGAACTTTCCGGGGGCCAGCAGCAGAGAGTGCTGCTCTCCCGCGCCCTCTGTGCAACCCAAAAACTTCTGTTCCTGGATGAGCCCGTTTCAGGGCTTGATCCGAGGGTAAGCGCCCAGCTGTATGATTTGATCACCTCCCTAAACCGTGAAGGGATTACCATTATTATGATTTCGCATGACTTAGATGCTGCGTTAGAAAGAGCCAGCCATATTTTGCATATTGGAAAGAACGTTTTTTTCGGAACCAAAGAGTCTTACCTGAACAGCGAAGAGGGAAAGCTATTCTTAAGTGCGGGGCGGAAGGAGGTGTCTCATGATTGAACAACTGCAGCTGTATCTTTCTTACCCTTTCGTCCGATACGCCATCATTGTCGGCGTGTTGATCGCTCTCTGCTCGTCTTTGCTCGGGGTGACTTTGGTATTAAAGCGCTTCTCCTTCATCGGAGACGGACTTTCTCATGTGGCTTTCGGCGCCATGTCGGTTGCCACGGTATTAAAGCTGAGCAACCAGATGGTACTGATCCTTCCAATTACCATTCTGTGTGCCGTCCTCCTGCTGCGAACCGGGAGAAAAACCAGGATCAAAGGAGATGCGGCGATTGCTATGATCTCCGTAGGCGCCCTGGCCTTCGGTTATTTAATCATGAATCTTTTTTCCACCTCTTCCAATTTAACCGGTGATGTTTGCAGTACACTCTTCGGATCGACTTCCATTCTGACACTGACGCAGAATGAGGTGCTGCTTTGTGCGGTGCTTTCGGTAGTTGTTATCCTGATTTTTGTCTTTTTTTATCATAAAATCTTTGCGGTCACCTTCGACGAAGATTTTGCAAAGGCAGTAGGCACCAATACGGGAACCTATCAGCTGATCATTGCCGTGACGATTGCGGTGATTATCGTCCTAGCCATGAATCTGGTGGGCTCCCTCCTCATTTCCGCACTGGTGATCTTTCCGGCGCTTTCCGCGATGCGACTCTTTCACAGCTTTCGTGCGGTAACGATCTTTTCGGCACTCCTCTCCGTTTTCTGTGCACTTAGTGGGATACTTATTTCGGTACTTGCCGGCACACCGGTCGGTTCCACGATTGTGGCGGTGGACGTTGCCGGGTTTTTTCTTTGCTGCCTAGTGGAAAAGGTTTTTAGCAGGAATAAGAGGAAAAATTCTGTCCTTCTTGGCCTTTTTCTTGCAATGCTCCTCATGGGATGTGCGAAGAAAAACACAACACCCGTTGTATCTGCTACGAATGCCGCTGCGCAGGATTCTTCCGCCTCGTCTTTGGAAAGCCTGCCTAAAGCGAGCGCAGAAGCTTCTAGTCAGGCAGGGGCAGCTTCTTCTTGGGCATCTATCAGCCAGGAAAGCACAACCTCTTCTAGGGCTTCCGATCGTCTGGAAAGCACAACCTCTTCTACGGCTCCCGATCGCCAGGAAAGCAAAAACGCTTCTGCAACTTCCTCTCGGAAGAAGACGGATTCGTCCGTGCAGGATGGCACAGCGGGTGGAACGAATGACTCAAAGCGGCAGCCGTCTCCGGAAAGAAAGAAAAAGCCGAAAAATCTTCTGCAAACAAAGCGCCGTCCAAGCCGGAAAAGGTGGATTTGGATCTGACTACCATGTCTTCTACCATGGTATATTCCGAGGTCTTTAATATGGTAACCACTCCTGAAAATTACATCGGAAAGACGGTAAAAATGCGTGGCACATACATGTATTATTATGATGAGAAACCGGATCATTACTATTTTTTCTGCCTGATTTCTGATGCAATGGCATGCTGCTCGCAGGGAATCGAGTTTTCTCTGACCAAGGATTATCATTATCCGGAGGATTACCCGAAGCCGGACGATGAAATCACGGTGGTGGGTGTCTTTGACAGCTACGAGGAAGAGGGGAATACCTATTGCATTCTAAGAAATGCAAGACTGGTACCCTAACAAAGAGATAGAAGAGGTGGGTGCCAAATACACTGGATCCCCACCTCTTTTGAATTCTCATCAAAAAACTTTGGATTTTCAGCAAAAAAATCTGGATTTTCGGTTGACATTTGAAAAGAATCCGTTTAATATAAGCAAGAAAGTTGTACGCAATACAATTTAACACCACTTGAAAGCGGAAGACAATGGATAGGGGTGATTTTACTAATATTTTACCCGCAGATAAGGGACTATCCTTGACACTGCCTCACAGAAACCTTTAGAATGATGGAACCGACGGAAATGAACAATCGGTTTGAACTAGCTTGATTTGAAAGGGGATTTTACGATGAGCAATCAGTATGCAGGAACAAAAACAGAAAAGAATTTGAGAGAAGCTTTGGCAGGAGAGTCGCAGGCAAGAGTAAAATATGCTTATTTTGCTTCCGTTGCCAAGAAGCAGGGGTTTGAGCAGATTGCCGCTCTGTTTCAGAAGACTTCGGATAATGAGAATGCGCATGCAAAGCTTTGGTTCAAGGCACTCGGTTTACAGGGAGACACGAAGGAAAACCTGGCTGCCGCCGCTCAGGGAGAGAATTATGAGTGGACCGACATGTATGAGCGGATGGCGAAAGAAGCGGATGAAGAAGGTTTTCATGATCTTGCCGCACAGTTTCGTGGCGTAGGAGCCATTGAGAAGACCCATGAAGAAAGATACAGGGCTCTGTTGCACAACGTAGAAATGAATGAAGTCTTTAAGAAGAGCGAAGTCAAAGTTTGGGAGTGCAGAAATTGCGGACACATTGTGGTCGGCACAGAAGCCCCTGCCGTATGTCCGGTCTGCCACCATCCGCAAGCCTTCTTTGAGATTCAGGAGAAGAACTATTAATTTCGATCGGATCACCAGTCGGATAGGAATTCCACCCGGGATTACCGATGAAGCATTTTGATCATAACAAAGGAGGGAAGAGAATGGTTTTTTATAAGTGTAATCATTGCGGAGATCTGATTACATTTCTGACCGACAAGCAGGTGGTTCCCACCTGTTGCGGGGAGAAGATGGTGGAGGTCATCGCCAATACAACCGATGCAGCAAAGGAAAAGCATGTGCCGGCTGTGACAGTGGAAGGAAATCAGGTAAGTGTGAACGTCGGCTCCGTCGATCATCCTATGCTTGAGGAGCATCATATCGAGTTTATTCTTTTGGAAACCAATCAGGGATTTCAGAAGAAGGATTTGAAGCCGGGAGAGGCACCTCACGCCGTCTTTGCTCTTGCAGAGGGCGAGAAACCGGTAGCGGTATATGAAAACTGTAATTTGCACGGTCTTTGGAAAGCGGAAATTCTCTAAAACAACGAGAAGGAAAGGAACTTATGATGAGCAAGTATGAATGTGAACCCTGTGGCTATGTCTACGATCCTGCAGTAGGTGATCCGGACAACGGAATTGCCCCCGGAACAGCTTTTGAAGATCTGCCCGATGATTGGGTTTGTCCGGTCTGCGGCGTAGATAAGAGTATGTTCAATAAAATCGATTAAGAAGCTGGATCAATACCAGCGCAGGTTTATGATCGAGATAGTAAAGTTTGGACATGAGCCAGAAAATGAGCGACAGCGAAGGAGATCCTTCGCTGTCTTTTTTTGATATTGTCGTGGAGACATAAATGAAAATAGTAGAATTCATATAATCACCGTTAGACTATCTTTAATGGATTCCCCTTTTTACCGATATTACATTTGGAACTATTGTTTATTTTCACATATCATTTGATATGTAAAATTACAGATGGTGGGCAGGGAAGGTCCTGCGATAAAGCCATCTGGTGCGGGGGTGGGATGAGAAAAGCACAAAAAGATCGTATTCTTTCTTTGGCTTCAGAGTTTTATGAGGCGTTAAATCAAATTGAAGAATATTATAAACGGCAAAACTTCGAATCATGTGAAGAGCTTCTGGCGGTGTGTCAGGAAGGTGCCATTGCGATTGGGAAACAACTGGAAAAAGCACAGGAGAAAGAGGAAGAGAGAGGCGTATCAAGGATTGTTCCCTTACTGGAAGATTTTTGTGAAGCTCTCTTTTGCTTTAGCAATCTTTTAGAAAGTGCGAATGCTGCTGAAGTAGATCAAAAATTGCAACGGCTGCGCACACGATGGCAGGAGGTCCAACGATGGATAGAAGAGGACATAAAAGTTGTTTTGGAGATTGTTTTCCTACCGTATAAGGCAACCATGTGGGATTCTTTGGAGAGCATTTATTTAGCGGCAAGTGAGGATCCGGATTGTCATGCCGTTGTGATACCGATCCCGTATTATAATAGAAAGTCTGACAGTAGCTTGGGAGATAAGCATTATGAAATCGCTGAATTTCCCCCCGAAATTCCTTGTATTTCTTATGAAAACTATGATTTCGTGCAGGAGTTCCCTGATGTGATCTATATTCACAATCCCTATGATGGAGGGAATCTAGTCTCCAGTGTAGATCCATACTTTTATTCGAAAAATTTAAAGCAACTTTGTCGGAGATTGGTATATGTACCCTATTTTTCTTCTTCAGGAGGTCCTAATAGTTTCGATTATCTATTAAGTGCCTATTTTCATGTAGATCATATTGTGGTGCAGTCTTCCTGTTTTCTTCCTTTTTTTACAGCAGTCGACGGGGAAAAGAAATGTCTAGTAACCGGTTCGCCGAAATTTGATAAGATTGCCCAATTAAAAAAATCACAAGTTCCGGTACCATCCGATTGGATAGAAAAGATCTCGTTCAAAAAGTCTGTTATTTTGAATACCAGCGTGGATGATGTGCTGCAAGGAGCTGTGAACTTTCTTCATAAACTGGATTATATCTTTGCAACCTTCAGAGACCGAGCCGATTTCTGTTTGATATGGAGACCACACCCTTTGTTAGGTCAGACGTTTCAATCAATGAGGACAGATTTCTATTTGGAATTTGAGAAACGGAAAGAACAATATCGGAAGGAAGGGTGGGGGATATACGATGAAACACCCATCCCGGAATATACCTTAGCAATCGCAGATCGGTATATTGGTGGGGGAGTTTCTTCTCTATCCACCATGTTTGGGGCGCAGGGGAAACCGGTTTTTATATTAAATTTCCAGATCGATTCCCTCCCGAATCAGGCGGATTACCTTGGGAGCCTTTTAAGTGGCCGATATAACGAATTGGAAGAGAAATATATTGTCACAGAGGGAAATCAGCTTTTCGAAAAGAGGGAGGATGACACCTATCATTTTATTTGTAGATTGTCAGAGGAGTCCATGAAGGGCTACGGAAGAGCGGTAGAATGTGGCAAAAAAATATATGTAATTCCGCTTCATAATTTGGAAATTGCCGTAATAGAAGAGAATCATGAAATGCGCAAAATCCCTTTACGCCCGCATCATGTAATCTACCGTTTCTTCTTAGATTCGATTCGGATAGGAGAATATATCTTTCTCATTCCGATAGAGTATCCCTATCTGGTTCGATTTGATTTGAGAAACGAAGAGATCAGGTATCTGGAAATGGAGAGAGGTTTTTTTGGTGATTATACTGTTCATGACAATATAAAAATGTTGCTCATTGTATTTATGAAAATTATTTGATCGTTGCGTCTCCGGTGAAGAGCTATTTTATGGCGATAGATTATGAAACCATGGAGGTGGAATCCGTATTACCAGGAGGAGTAGAGCACGGTGGATTCTCCTGTATAGCAACGGACTTCGATCAGGCTAGAATATGGTTTTTGCCATCATCCGGTCATTTTTTTGGTTGTTGGGATCCAATGCGTGGAGATGTTAAGACCTTTGATTATTGCGTTAAGGAAGAAAGTGTGCATTCTGAGAAAGAGAATTTTAAAGTGGAAGATCTGTCCTTTTTCTCGTTGGTTGTGTCACCAAAAGGGGTCTTACTGGCGTCCAAGGACGGACAGCATTTTCTGCTTTTCGATTGCGAGACGAAAAAATTTCACAGATGGAACCCCCCTTTTTCTTTGCCCTCTCATCCGCAAAGCTGTTATTACTCTTGTCCTATTACGGGCGTATTGTTTAGACATATATCAGACGAAGCAGGTTCCCGACAATTGCCTGGGACAATTCGATATTTTTCCATGCCGGATCGGAAACTCTATGCACTTTCAGAGGATCTGGAAGGTTACAAAGAGATTCCAATTCAATTTTTAAGTAAAGAATTAAAAGAACATTGCTACGGATTTGCAAGGCATGCTCCATGGAGAAGATACGGTTGCTACGAAGATGCTTTTCACACCCTTCCAGCTTTTCTGGATGGAACCTTACCGGGAAGTCCGTTTGATTCGGTAAAAGCCATTCAGGATTATCAGGAAATCATAGAAAACGCAGATGGTACCTGTGGGCAAAAGACGCATGAAGCGGTAAAGAATATTCTTATGAATCAATCAAAGGGGGGACGATGAGAAGAAAAAAGAAGGAACAACTTCTTTCCTTAATGCAAGAATATGGGGAGGCCCATACAGAGCTGGAAAGACTCTATCAGAAGGGGGATTTGGAAGCTTGTTGCGAACTACTGACGACCTGTCAGGAGACTGCCGTTGCAATTGGAGAGCAGATCGAGGAGGAAGGCTCTGGTACACAAACCGTGCATCGGATAGAAGAATACTGTGAGGATTTGTACGAAAGTCATCATGCGGTAGCGGTGCAGGATCTAGGTCGAGTGTTACATTCGTTTTCCAAACTGCGCACGCAGTGGAAAGAAGTAGAAAAAACGTTTCAGGAGGAAATACAAGTCATTTTGGAAATTGTTTTTCTGCCTTACAAAGCCTCCATGTGGGATTCTATGGAAAGTATCTATCTGGCGGCAAAGGCAGATCCTTCCTGTCATGCAGTGGTTCTTCCGATTCCTTACTATGATCGGAATTCCGCCCATGAGCTTACAACCAAACATAATGAGACAAATCTGTTTCCCCCCCGATCTAAGTTGCAAGTCTTGTGAAGAGTACCATTTACAAGACGTGCAGCCGGATATCATTTATATTCATAATCCCTTTGATGGGGGGAATGCAGTGACCAGCATTGATCCCCGCTTTTATTCGAATGCATTAAAAAAGAATTGTAGTAAACTCGTTTATGTCCCTTATTATGTGTCCGCAGGTGGAATTCATAGCTTTCAGTTAAATTTTTTTGCATATCCATTTGTTGATTACGTGGTTGCACAGTCTTATAACCTTCTTCCCTATTTCTCGTCTTTGATTAAGAGGGAGCAATTCATCGTGACCGGCTCTCCGAAATTTGATCAGATGCTTGCTGTCTGCAACGCTCCAGCTAAAATGCCGGAAGCCTGGAAGGAGAGGGCAAGTGACAAAAAATTGTTTTTCTATAATACTAGCATAGAGGAGGCTATTCTCTACAAAGAAGGTTTTTTAAATAAGTTGGAGTATGTCTTTCATCAATTTAAGGACAGAGAGGATCTCTGTTTGATCTGGAGGCCGCATCCCTTGTTGGAAGCAACTTTTTCTTCGATGTTGCCGGAGCTGGGAAGAAAGTACCTGGCGATCCAGGAGAGGTTTATTCAGGACGGTTATGGTATTTACGATGATACGGAAAGCCCTGAACAGGCCATGGCGCTGTCGGATGCCTATTTGGGTGGCTGGACCTCAGCGCTTGCCACGATGTTTGGAATTACGGGGAAGCCTCTATTTCTACTCGATCAAAACATCCACTGCCTTCCAGATCAGGAAGATTATTTGGGGACTCTCCTTAGCGGGAGAGTAGATGAATTAGATGGAAATTACCTGGTGACCGAAGGAAGTCAGTTATTTGGTCGGGGGAAGGATGGCATTTTCCACTTCTGCTGCCGGCTGTCAGAGAATTCGGAAAGCCTACGGTAGAGTTTTCGAGGAAGAAGACAGGTTGTATATCGCTCCGCTGCATTCCTTCCAGATCTTAGTTAGAGATGGGGAAGGAGGGTGCAGATCCATCCCCTTGAAACCCTGCGAAGTGACGCTTTCTGCCTTTGCGGATTCGATTCGGGTAGGGGATTTTCTCTTCCTGATCCCGCAAACCTATCCTTATTTGGTAAGGATGGATTTTAGGACAGAAGAACTTCATTATGTGGAAGTGCCGGAATCGTTCTTCGGCGTAGATGAAGACGGAAATCCGAACACTAGGGGATACTGCCTCTTCCGCAATTTTCTGTTATTTTCCTCTGTCAATGATCCGCAAATTCTGGCAGTAGACGTAAATCATCTGGAAAGGCAGACGGTTCTGCCAGGTGAAGAATTGCAGGCAGGTGGTTATACCTTCCTGACGACCGATCTCCGGAAGGAAGCGGTATGGCTGCTATCTGCTGATGATACGTCCGTATGCAGGTGGAATCCGGAAAATGGAGAGTATCGTCGTTTCGATTGCTCACAGGAAGAAATCGGACTATTTGATTGTGGATTTGAGATACCGGGTAAAATCAGACCTTTTTCCTCCATGATAGATACTAGGAAGGGACTGCTGCTTGCACCGGCTAGGGGGGATTGCTTCTTCTTGTTGTCGAAGGAAGACAGGAAGTTCCATGTTTGGACGCCTCCTTTTCCGATGCCGACAAAACCAAGGAGCGGATATATGAGGAGTCCATTTCTGGGAATTTTGTTTAGACAGCAGGAAGCATTCGGAGTAGAGCAGGGGAATTTGGAATCCATCCGTTATTTTTCCATGCCGGATCGAAAGCTCTATGAAATAACGGAAGACCTGGACAGCTACACGGAAATTCCGCTTCGTTTTTCTATAAATGAACTGAAAGAACACTGCTATGGATTTGCCAGACGCAATCCCTGGCAGAGGTATGGCTGTTATGAAGATTATTTTCATACGCTGCCGGCATTTTCTTTCCGATCGCCTTCCGGGGAAATCCTCACTGTAAAGAAGAACAAATTCGGGATTATTCGGAAATCACCGAAAATACAGACGGAACCTGTGGGAAAAAGACCCATGAGGAGGTGAAGCGAAGATTATTTGTGGATTAGCGCCACTCACGTTCGTGAGGAAGGGGATCTCCTGCCTCCTGTAGGATCCATTTCACCATCTCCTCCGGATTCTTTACCACGGTGACATCCGGATAGGCATCAAATTCACCGGCGGGCGCTGCGCCCCAGGAAACGGCAAGAGCGCGCACACCCGCCTTTTTGGCGCCTTCCAAATCGTAGAAGCGGTCGCCGATCATCAGGCAGGAGGCCTTGAGATCGCGGACGGCCCTTAGATAGTCCGCACATTCAGGAGAGGAAAGATCCTCGCCTTCTTCGGGCGTATAAATCTCCGGTCTGGTTTGGGCGGAAAGCCTACGGAATACTTCCTCGATAACCTCGGCTTTATTGGATCTCAGAACATCGGAAATGGAACCGGTAATGCAGTCGAAATAGGAATCCAAGTGAAAGTGAGAGAGGACGATTTGACCATGGCCTCCGGCTTGCTGGAGGCGACACAGAGGAGAAAGCCCTCTTTCTTTAGTGCCTCCAGCGCCTCCGGTACCCCTGCGTAAACGCTACATTCAAAGATGCCTTGTTTTTTGTAATAGTTCCGGTATTCCGTCGTGGCCTGCGTCGTCTGTTCCGCATCCAGATGACAAAACTGCGGAAAAGCGATGCTGAGCGGAGGGCCGATAAAAAGCCTTAGGGTTGCTTCGTCGGGGATGGGCTGATGTAAGTTCTGTAGGGCATATTGCAGGCTATGAATGATTCCGGGGGCGGAGTCGATCAGTGTGCCGTCCAGATCAAAAAGAAGTATTTTTAACATCACATTCTCCTATCGTTTGCTCTGATTTTCGTAAACAGAATGCAGTGCATGAAGGAAGGTTTTCATTTCATCAGATACCCGCCTATTATACCTGTTTTTGATCTGCCTGCAAACAGACCTTATTTTTGTTTCGTTCGAATTTAAATACTTTTGACACGGGGATCATGATATAATTTTTCGAAAACGAGGAGGAGACCATGAATCGAATTCAAATGAAAACACCGCTTGTCGAGATGGACGGCGATGAAATGACAAGAGTTCTCTGGCAGATGATCAAGGAGAAGCTGCTGCTGCCGTATGTCGAGTTGAAGACGGAGTATTATGATTTGGGACTCAAAAAGAGGGATGAGACGGACGATGAGATTACCGTTTTGTCTGCGCAGGCGACAAAAAAATATGGCGTGGCGGTCAAGTGCGCAACGATTACACCGAATGCGGACAGGGTGAAGGAATATGGACTCAAAAAAAAATGTGGAAGAGCCCAAACGGTACGATTCGGGCTCTTCTGGACGGGACGGTGTTCCGGACACCGATTCTGGTACGCGGGATTGAGCCCAATGTCCGAAGCTGGAAGGCACCGATTACCATTGCCAGGCATGCGTATGGGGATGTCTACAAGAATGCGGAGATTCGGATTCCGTCTGCCGGCAGGGCGGAGCTGGTATTTACGGCAAAGGACGGGAGTCAGGTGCGGGAACTGATCCACGATTTTGAGGCACCCGGAGTGATCCAGGGCATTCATAATACGGATCAGTCGATCCGGAGTTTTGCCAGATCCTGTTTTTCTTATGCGCTTTCAGAGAAAAAACCGCTTTGGTTTGGAACCAAGGATACGATTTCGAAGATTTATGACGCCAGATTTCGGGAGATTTTTGATCAGATTTATCAGGAAGAATTTAAAGAGACTTTTGAAAGAGAAGGCATCGACTACTTTTACACCTTAATCGATGATGCGGTTGCCCGAATTATCAAGTCGGAGGGCGGAATGATTTGGGCGTGCAAGAATTATGACGGCGATGTGATGAGCGATATGATTTCCTCCGCCTTCGGGTCGCTTGCCATGATGACGTCTGTTCTGGTGTCTCCGGAGGGTGTCTATGAATATGAGGCTGCACACGGAACCGTGCAAAGGCACTATTATAAATATTTAAAAGGAGAGGAAACTTCCACCAATTCGGTAGCGACGATTTTCGCCTGGACCGGGGCGCTGAAGAAGCGAGGAGAGATCGATGCGCTTCCGGAACTGGTTGCTTTTGCAAAAAGGTTGGAGGAAGCAACGCTTTCTACCATCGAGGCGGGGGAGATGACAAAGGATTTGGCGCTCATCACCAGTTTGCCGGAGAAAAAAATCCTGAATTCGGGCGCCTTTCTGGATGCGATCGCAAGAAGATTATAGGATGGCAAGAAGAGTGAGGATGATAAGAAACAGATAGGATCACAGGAAGGGGACAGGATTGCAAGAAGACCAGATGACGGAAATAACTGCGGATTGGCTACAGGGAGAAACTGCCTTTACTGCAGTTCCTCCCACCGGTCGTAAAGGAGATGCAGGCGCGTTTGTAATGCTTCCTGCTCATCGGTGAATTTGCGAAGCTTTGCAAGGTCGGTGGCAATTTCCGGTCTCTGCAGAGCTTCATTGATTTCCTTGTCTCTTGCCTCTAATTGTTCGATTTCCTGTTCGGTTCTGGCCAGTTCCGCTTCCTGTTTTCTTTTTTGGGCTTGAAGTTCTTTTTGCGTTTTCCAATCTTCTTTTCCGCCGGCAGGAGAGGCATCCTTGATTTCTGTTTGCATCGCCTTTGCAAGAGGGAGAGAGGATCCCCTTGCGGATTCTTCTTCCATTTGCGCGTGTCTTTCTTCGCAATGGTCTAAGTAGTAATCATAGTTGCCGATATAAGAGATCAGTTTGCCGTTTCTGAGTTCCAGAATTCTGGTGGCGGTACGGTTGATAAAATAGCGGTCATGGCTGACGTAGAGAACCGTTCCCTCGTAGCCGGAAACGGCACTCTCCAGAATCTCTTTGGAAACAATGTCCAGGTGGTTGGTCGGCTCATCCAACAGGAGAAAATTGGCGTCGGAGAGCATGAGCTTTGCAAGAGACATGCGTCCTTTTTCACCGCCGGAAAGCATGGAAATCTGTTTATAGACATCGTCTCCGGTAAAGAGGAAGGCAGCAAGTGTCGAGCGAATCCTAGTATTGTTCAGGGTCGGATACGCATCCGAAATCTCATCAAACAAGGTCTTTTGATCATGTAGGACATGATGTTCCTGGTCATAGTAGCCAATATGCACCTTGGTTCCAAGCTGTAAGTACCCTTCATCCGGCGCTACGAGTCCCTGGATGATTTTTGAGCAACGTTGTTTTTTTCCGGTGCCGTTTTTTTGCCGATGATGGCCACCTTCTCCCCTCGTTTCACGTCAAAAATCCAGGTGAGAAAAAAAGGGAATGGGTTCCGAAGGACTTCGCCAGGTCTTCTACATGCAGGACATCGTTTCCACTCTCGCAGGAAGGGATGAGCGCAATATGCATGTCGCTTTTGGCTTCTGTGGGCCGCTTTAGTCGCTCCATTTTGGAGAGCATTTTTTCGCGGCTTTCCGCACGCTTGATGGATTTTTCACGGTTATAGGACTTGAGTTTGGTAATCACGTCTTCCTGGTGCTTGATGATTTGCTGCTGCTTCAGATAGGCATGCCACCTGGTGGCACGGTCCTTTGCCTTTTTTTCCGAGTAGGCAGTGTAATTTCCAAGATAGACACTGGCATGCGTCTGATCGATTTCGATCACCTTGCTCACAATGCGGTCCAGAAAGTAACGGTCGTGAGAGACGATTAGGACAGCCGAATCGACGTTTTTCAGATAAGTTTCCAGCCAGGAAACAGAAGCCATGTCGAGATGGTTTGTGGGCTCGTCCAGAAGGATCAGATCCGGGGATGTGAGTAAAAGTTTTCCGAGTGCCACACGGGTTTTCTGTCCTCCGGAGAGAGCAGAGATTTGTTTTTGCATTTCATCGTCGGAAAACCCCAGCCCCCTCGCAACGCCTTGCACCTCACTCCTCCAGGCATACCCTTTTTGTTCGGAAAATTTTTGCTGCAACTCCACATAGCGATTGCTTAATTCCTCCAGTTCCTTGCCGGAGAGATGCTTCATCGCTTCTTCTGCCTGCGTGAGTTCTTTCTCCATGGTGATGAGATCCCTCTTGGATTTAGAAAGCTCTTCGAAGATGGTGTGGTCGCCTGACAAGTCTTGATTTTGTGCCAGATAACCGATCCGAAGATCTTTGGCATAGGTGACGGAGCCGGAATCGGCTTTCAGTTGCCTCAGGATTAACTTTAAAAGGGTTGTTTTCCCGCTGCCATTGATGCCTACAATCGCAGCCTTCTCGTTTTTTTCAATATGAAAAGAGACATCTTGAAGTATGTCTTCTCCGTTAAAGCTTTTGGTCAAAGCATGTACATTTAAAATCATTATGGTCACCGTAACATATTTGGTAATAGGAAAGAATCAAAGGATTTCAGATATCCACCGCCTTGTAAGCGCCTGTATCATGATATCCGAACCTGATTGACAATGCAAATGCTGAATTTTATAATTTAAGTAATATCATGAAGCGGGTGTCAAAAATATTTGACACTTGTTCATACCATTGTCAAATGTGTGGAAGGGCGTGAATTGATTGACGGAGCAGAAAACCTCACAGGCGGTGATCGGCAGACTCCCACGTTATTACCGCTTCCTGGGAGAATTGAAGGACAGAGGAGTACAGCGGGTGTCTTCGCAGGAACTGAGTGATATGGTGAAGGTAACCGCATCGCAGATTAGACAGGATCTCAATCACTTTGGCGGATTTGGACAGCAGGGATATGGGTATAACGTAGAATTCCTCTATGAAGAGATCGGCAGGATCCTGGGAATTGACCACGTACACGATCTGATTCTGATCGGTGCGGGGCATCTCGGACAGGCGCTTCTGAATTATGCCGATTTCCATAAAAGGGGTTTTGTTTTTCGTTGTGCGTTTGACGTCGATACAGCTTTGTGCGGAAGGAAAATCGGAGATGTTCCCATCCTTTCCATGCAGGAATTGGAAGACTATTTACACAGGCATCCGATTGAGATTGCGGTGCTGACCGTTCCGTCTAAGGCGGCAAAAACGATTTCCGGTCGTCTCATCCAGCTTGGAATCCGTGGGATTTGGAACTTTGCTCATGTGGACCTCGATGTGCCGCAGAGTCTCATTGTCGAAAATGTACATCTGTCAGACAGCCTGATGAAGCTGTCTTATAATATTTCCCAGTATGAACAAGAACATAGAAGATAAGGATTTTTTAGAAATTTTAAAGGGTAGGCATATTCCTATTTTGACACTGGATCCGAAATGGGAGTTGTTGTTTGCGGATGAAGGGATTCCTGAGGATATCCGGCAAAAAGCGGATGAACTCAACCATCTTTTGTCTGTGCAGAGTATTTTAAGGGGACAGATGAAGGAGAGGAAGAGACAGAAAAGCCAGTTGTTAGAGGAAATGGTCGACCTTAGGGAACAGGCCAGGCAGACGGAAGAAAACGTGCTGATTGAGCAAGAACTGCAGAGGCATAGAGAGCAGATCAATGAATGCAATCAGAAATTGGAAGAACTGACAGAAGCGCAGATTGGACTTCCGACTCAAATCTATGAGCTGAATTTCAGTTTGATGTTGATGACCATGGATCTGTGTTATCGCGATATGCAGGAAAATACGGATAAGATACGACTTTCGAATGAATGGATCAGGCAGGTGCGGATCGAGTTGAAGAAGCAGCTGATCAGGAAACAGGAAAGTGAGTTTCATAATTATCAGATCTATCAATATATGCATGATATTTTTGGACCTGAGGTCATAGATGTTTTTGATTTGGAATATGATCCGGAAAAGTGGCATCCGGTTCTGGATGACAAACCGGCATCCGGGGGGTGAATCTGTTGAGATATGCACTTTCTGCAAGAGAAATGCAAGTTTGTGATCGGAATACAAGGGAGTATTTCGGGCTTTCATCATTGGTTTTAATGGAGCGCGCAGCGCTAAAGATTTGTGACAGGATCGAGGAGTTGCTCTCAGGGGAGATGCGAAAGATTGTGATCTTCGCAGGAAGGGGAAACAACGGAGCGGATGCGCTCGCCTGTGCACGAATCCTTCACGAACGCGGCTATCAGGCGCGTATTTTTTTGTTGGGAGAAGAGACAAAAAGCAGTGAAGAATGTAAGATCCAAAAGAAAATTTTGGAGAGATACCGACTTTCTATAGAGAATTATAGCAGGGAGACCGAATGGGGAGAGGGCCCCTTTTTGATCATAGACGGCATTTTCGGTATCGGTTTTAACAGAACAATGGAGGGGATCTATGCGCAGGCGGTAAGGGAGATCAATCGTCTTCGCAAGCAGGAACCACATACAAGGGTGTTGTCGATTGATATTGCCAGTGGGATTCATGCAGATAATGGACAGGTAAGCGATCCCTGCGTGCGGGCGGATATCACCTTGACCTTTGCCTTTGCGAAGATCGGGCAGCTTCTGTACCCGGGAGCAGAATATACAGGGAAACTGGAAATTGCGGATATTGGCATCACGGCGGCCTCTTTCCTCGGAGTGATGCCGCAAGCCTCCTATCTGACGGAAAGTGTGTTGGAACTGCTGCCGGAGCGTTCTCCCTCCGGCAACAAGGGAACATTTGGAAAGTGCGTTATCATTGCAGGAAGTGATAAGATCAGCGGCGCAGCGCTTCTCTGTGCGGAAACTTGCTATCGCTCCGGTGCCGGTATGGTCAAGGTGATTACTTCCAAGGAAAACAAAGAAGCGGTGCAGACTTCTCTCCCGGAGGCGCTTTCCGACTTTTACTCTCTGACAGACGGCATCAGGTGCTATGAGGAACTGGATCTGATTCTGGACGAGGCCTTTGAATGGGCAACTTCGCTGGTGATTGGCCCGGGGATAGGAACTTCCAGAGGAGCCTATCATATGGTTCTAAGGGTCCTTACGAAATATACGGGGCCACTTATTCTGGATGCAGATGCGCTTACGATGATTGCTTCTTCGGATGAACTAAAGGACTTGCTCTTGCAGTATCAGGGGGGGAGACGATGGGCCATTTTGACCCCTCATGTGAAGGAATTTGCAGGTTTGTACGGCACCTCGGTCGCTGATGTAAAGGAGCACCTGGTTCCTTATACCATTGAGCTGGCAAAGAAGTACGGCGTCTGTGTGATTTGCAAAGATGCACGCAGCATCATCGCCTCTTACGAGCTGCCGGGATATGCCATTAACGTCAGCGGTAACTGCGGCATGGCAACTGCCGGCAGTGGAGATGTATTAGCAGGGCTTTTGGGGGCGCTTGCCTGTCTTTTACCTTCCCCCTATCGTACGGCTGCCGTTGGCGCGTATATTCATGGAAAGGCAGGAGATCTGGCAAAAAAAGAGCTGGGCGAATATTATATGCTTGCCGGTGATTTGATGAAAAGAATTCAGAAAGTTCTTTCCGAATAAAAGAATGGGAAAAATATGGTTGATCAGTCCAGAATTGATGCGGAAATAGATCTTTCCGCCATAAGAGAAAATCTTTATTCTATGCTAGAGGGGCAGGATCCGGAAAAAAAGGTCATTGCTGTCGTCAAAGCAAATGCCTACGGTCATGGAGCACTTCGTGTAGCAAGTGCCTTGGAGGATGAAGAACGTCTCTTCGGTTTTGCGGTTGCAACAGCTGCAGAAGCCTTGGAACTCAGACAGGGAGGCATACGAAAACCGATCCTTCTTCTGGGCTATGTCTTTCCGGAACACTTTGAGGAGCTCATCGAAAAGGAGGTACGCTTCTCTGTTTTCGATGCGGAAACGCTCCGATTTCTGTCGGAGAAGTCGAATCGATTAGGGAGAGAGGCTCTCGTTCACATCCCCGTGGATACAGCCATGTCGCGCATCGGCATCTTTCCGGATGAGGAGGGCTTGTCGTTTGTAAGGGAAGCCTTCTTGACACGGGGGGTACGCGTGGAAGGTATCTTTACACATTTTGCCAGAGCGGACGAGACGGATTTGGCACCGGCGAAAGAACAGTATGCGAAGTTCGACGATTTCATCAAAAAAGCACAGCCTTATTTTGGTGGAGAGCCACCCCTGATTCACTGTGCAAACTCTGCAGCCACCATGAGAATGCCTGCGCTTCCCTACCCATTGGTGAGGGCGGGGATCACGCTTTACGGGCTGGAACCTTCTTCGGAAACAAGGGACCTTAGGGGAAGGTTAAGACCGGCTCTTTCTCTTTATAGCAAAATCACCTTTATAAAAGAAGTGCCGGAAGGCGTTCCTGTGAGCTACGGCGGTTCTTTTGTGACAGAAAAAAGGACGAGGATTGCAACGGTCTGTGCCGGATATGCGGACGGTTATCCAAGAGGAGCTTCTCCCAAAGGCTTCGTCCTGATTCATGGAAAGCGTGCGAAGATACTGGGGCGTATCTGCATGGATCAGATGATGGTGGACGTTTCGGAGATTCCGGAGGCTGTTCGTGGAGACCGGGTCACCTTGATCGGGAAGGATGGGATGGAAGAGATTCGGGTAGAGACCCTTTCGGAGTGGTCGGGCAGGTTTCATTATGAACTGATCTGTGATCTGACTCCGAGAGTGGCGCGGATTTACAAGAGTAGGCCAGCTGATATAATAGCAAAGTTTATGCAATCGGACGTGGGATATTAGAAAAAGAGGTTTGTGACAATATGGACGATGGCAGGTTAATGATTCTAATCTGTCTAATGGTTTTCAATATGATGATCTACGGCTTCGGTGCAGCAATCCACTATTTGAAGCGGGATGAGGTGGAAAGAAAGGCGAATGAAGACGAGACGGATACGGCAAGTGTAAAAATTTTAAAAATCATGGAGGATCAGATTTCCTACATTTATGCGATTTATCTCTTCGGTATCTTAGTGAATTTATGGATAGGAAGGTTTTTTTTTGCCGGATCTGGAGAAACTGTTTGTATCAAACCTTGCAGTCAATGGGATGGTGGCGACCCTTCTTTCCTACTTCCTTCTGGTTTGGTTTTTACTTGCGTTTTGTGTCATTTTACCCAGAAAATTATGTGCTTCTCATGCCAGGAGGGCGGCTTATGCGCTGGTTTATCCGGTGAATTTGCTTTTGATCCTCTTAAAGCCGCTTACGGTTTGGATGACCGGAAGTGCCAAAGTCCTTCTTCTTCTCCTTCGTCAAAGAGATTCCCTCGGAGAAGCCGATGTGACAGAAGAAGAGATTCTATCCATGGTGTCGGAGGGGCAGGAACAGGGAGTGTTGCAAGATTCGGAAGCGGATATGATCACGAATATCTTTGAGCTTTCGGACAAACAGGCCAGAGATATCATGACGGACCGCAATGAGATTGTCGGAGTGGACGCGGATTTAACGCTGGACGAGGCAATGGAGTATATGATGGCGCAAAACAACTCCGCTACCCGGTCTACCTGGAAAACATCGATCACATCATTGGGATCCTGCATATCCGAGATGCGATGAAAGCATACGATCAAGAGGAGATGGGAGAACAGACGCTGCGAAAGATCAAGGGGCTTTTGAGACGGCCGGTTTTTGTTCCGGAAACCAGGAACATTGATATGCTTTTCAAGAGCATGCAGTCCACAAAAACACAGATGGTGGTCGTCATGGATGAGTATGGTCAAACGGCCGGTCTGATTTCCATGGAAGATATTCTGGAAGAGATTGTAGGGGATATCAGGGACGAGTATGACGAGGAAGACGGACACATCCGAACGACAGCCAGAAAAGATGAGTTCCTCATTGATGGAAGGACCCCTCTTGAGGAGTTGGAAGAGCGCTTCCATATTCAATTTGATACAAAAGAATGTGAGACCATCAATGGATACCTCATTATGAAATTGGATCATATTCCGTCCGAGCATGAGGTATTTGAGACGGATGTGGGGCCTTGTCGATTTGCCATTGAGGAAGTGAAGAATCATATGATTCAAAAGGTGCAGATGACAAAGCTTCCCGAGGAGGGTGCAGAGGACCATGTGCCTGGTCAAGAGCAGGAACCGTCGTGAAATCAGTAGATAAACAGTAGGACCGATCAAAACACAGAGAAAAGAAGGGGATTATGTCAGGACATTCAAATTTGCAAACATCAAACACAAGAAAGAAAAAAATGACGCTGCCAAGGGCAAGATTTTCACCATCATCGGGAGAGAAATCGCAGTGGCGGTTAAGGAAGGGGGGCCGGACCCTGCCAATAATTTCAAGTTGGCGACCGTGATTGCCAAGGCGAAGGCAAACAATATGCCGAATGAGACGATTGAAAGAGGAATCAAAAAAGCCAGTGGCGCAGACGGGGCGGTGGATTATAAGAGCATCACCTATGAAGGATATGGCCCTGCAGGAACGGCTATTATCGTGGAGGCATTAACCGATAATCAGAATCGAACGGCGGCAAATGTGAGGGCTGCTTTTTCGAAGGGGGGCGGAAATGTAGGAACACCGGGCTGCGTTTCTTTCATGTTCGATCGGAGGGGACAGATCCTGATTGACAAGGAAGAATGCAAACTTTCTGCCGATGATTTGATGATGCTTTCTCTGGATGCCGGCGCGGAAGATTTTCAGGAGGCGGAAGACAGCTATGAAGTACTCAGCAGCCCGGAAGCCTTTCAGGATGTGGTAAAAGCGCTGGAAGAGAACAAGGTAGCCACGGTTTCTGCTGAAATCACAATGATCCCGCAGAATTATGTAAAGGTGAAGGAAGAAAGCGACCGGATTCAATTGCAGCGTATTCTGGACATTCTGGATGAAGATGATGATGTACAGAATGTGTATCATAACTGGGACGACGAAGAATAATCGACGGAAATGAGGACGAGGCCATGCCCTTAGATCTTTCAGAAGAAAAAAAACAGCTTTTTGTTCCGGAAGGGATGGTTCTTCCTGCAGGAGATGCCCTTGTCGATGCGGACGAGACCCCGCGGATGAATCTTCCTGGAGCAAAGGACGACTGGGTGCTCAGCCTGCAGGGCATGCAGGAGTCGGTACACGGGCACCTGGGGCGCGGAAAGAAAAAGAAGCGCCCTTCGTCCACCTGTCACAAAACGGCATGGCAAAAAGACAGAAAGAGGATGCAGGAGTTTGATCTGCCCTATGTGCCGGGGGATGATTTTGATTTCTGATCACGGAGAAGATCTGCGAATGCAAAGGGGAAAAGAGGAGTGCCCGGGAGGAGAAAGAGGAATGGATTTTAAAAATTTAGAAGCTTATGAATTGATCGAAGATCGGCGCATTGACGACCTCGCTTCCGAGGCCGTTCTTTTACGTCATAAAAAAACGGGTGCCAAAATTGCACTTTTATCCAATGAAGAGGAAAATAAAGTTTTTTACATCAGCTTTCGAACCCCGCCCACGGATTCCACGGGAGTGGCGCATATCATTGAGCACACGGTGCTTTGTGGTTCCCGCGATTTTCCGGTGAAAGATCCTTTTATGGAACTGGTAAAGGGATCTTTAAACACCTTCCTCAACGCAATCACTTATCCGGACAAGACCATCTATCCGGTGGCAAGCTGCAATGACGCGGATTTCAAGAATCTGATGCATGTCTATTTGGACGCCGTTTTTACCCGAATATTTACCTTTCCGACAAATATTTTAAGCAGGAGGGTTGGCATTACGAGATGGAAAGCCCGGAAGATGAGCTAAAGATCAACGGCGTCGTCTATAATGAGATGAAGGGAGCTTATTCTTCTCCCGAAGATGTGCTGGCTCGTGCCATCCAGAATTCTCTCTACCCGGATAATGCATACGGAGTAGAATCCGGAGGAGACCCGGATCACATTCCGGATCTGACCTATGAGCAGTATCTGGACTTTCATAAGCGTTATTATCATCCGTCCAACAGCTATATCTATTTATACGGAAATATGGATATGGAAGAAAGGCTGCGGTATCTGGATGAGGCTTATCTGTCCCACTTTGACTATCTGCCGATTGATTCTCAGGTGAAAGATCAGGCAGCCTTTTCTTCTCCCAGAGAAACCACCTTGCCCTATTCGATCCTGCAGGCGGACAGCCTTTCTCATCACACCTATCTTACCTATAATTGCAGTTTGGAGGCTACGCTGGATGCCGAATTATATCTGGCGATGAATGTGCTGGACTATGCCTTGATTTCCTCTCCCGGGGCGGTCTTAAAGCAGGCACTTTTAAATGCCGGAATCGGCCAGGATATTTCTGCAAACTATGAGTCGGCGGTGAAACAGCCATACTATTCTATTACCGCTTCTTATGCAGAAAAAGAGCAGAAGGATGACTTTGTCCGCGTGATCCGGGAGGTATTACAGGAGCAGGTCCGTCAGGGAATTGATAAAAAGGCGCTACTGGCGGGGATTAATCAGGGAGAATTTCATTTCAGAGAGGCAAATTTTGGAAGAGTGCCGAAAGGATTGATTTACGGCCTTCAGATGCTGGAGTCCTGGCTCTACGATGAGACAAAACCATGGCTTCTGATCGATGCGGGAAAGCACTATCAGTCCTTGAGAGAGAAGCTGGATTCCGGGTATTTTGAAGCGCTCATCCAGAAATATCTCCTTGACAATCCGCATCGGACGGTTCTGATGATGGTGCCGGAGAGAGGTCTTTCTGCAAGAAAGGAGAAAGAACTTGCCGATTCCCTGCAGAACAGGAAAAAGAATCTGTCTTCTGCAGAGGTCGATCAGATCATAAAGGATTTGAAGGAATTGCGGAAGTGGCAGGAGACGCCGGATCGGGAAGAGGATCTCCTGAAGATTCCGATGTTACAAAGAGAGGATTTAAGGAAAGAAGCCGAGCCTTTTTTCAATCAGATGAAGAAGCTGGGGGAGATGAACGTTCTGCAGCATGATGTCTTTACGACAGGCATTGCTTATCTGCGCCTTATCTTTGATACGGAGCATGTGCCGCAGGAGCTTTTTCCCTATTTGATTATTCTGAAGGCAGCGCTGGGATTAGTCGACACGAAGGAACATTCTTATACGGAGTTAAACCGGGAAATAGACATTTATACGGGGGGAATTGGCGCAAGCACCGGTATTTATACCGATGCAAAGAATGAAAAGAAATATTTAACGACCTTTGAGGTGTCGCTTCGCGTCCTGTATGAAAATCTGGAAAAAGGAGTCTTGCTGGTACAGGAGATCCTCACCTCCTCTCTTTTTCAAGACCGCAAGAGAATGAGGGAAATCCTGGAGGAACTGAAGTCCAATATGAAGAGTGTTCTGACTTCTGCAGGACATCAGGCCGCCGCCTCAAGGGCGCTTTCCCACGTCTCGGAACAGGGCAGGATTTCCGACCTTCTCCATGGGATTGCAGGTTTTCGTCTGGTGGAAAGCCTGTGTGAAAACGATGAGGAAGGGCAGTACCGGGATCTCGCACGGAAGTTGGACGCTCTTTGCAGAATTCTTTTTAGAAAAGAAAATCTGCTGATTGACTATACTTCTCCGGAAGAGGCCTTTGCGCCGTTAGAGAAGGCACTTTCCGGTTTCGATGATCATTTATTTCAAGAAGCGGTGACGGAGGGGCATTTTACGCCCGGTGTTCTTTCCTGCTCAGAGGCATTCGAGACGGCGGGGAGTGTGCAGTATGTTTGCAGAGCCGGCAACTTCCGCCATGCAGGTCTCCCCTATACCGGAGTCCTTCGATTGCTCAAGGTCATGATGGGATACGATTATTTGTGGAACCAGATCCGGGTGAAGGGCGGCGCTTATGGCTGTATGACCAATTTCGGCAGAAGCGGAGACAGCTATTTTGTCACCTATCGGGATCCGCATTTGAAACAAAGCGTTGACGTCTTTGCAGGTGCTGCAGCTTATATTGCAGGCTTTGAGGCAGACGACAGGACAATGACCAAGTATGTGATCGGTGCGGTGGGAGAAAGCGATGTGCCCAAGACGCCGCCGGAGAAGGGAGTTTACGGTCTGACCATGTTCCTGACGGGCACGACCATGGAAATGCTACAAAAAGCAGGGACGAGCTTCTTCATGCAAGCGTCGAGGATGTACGGGCGCTCGCACCTTATGCAGAGGCTTTAATGAAAGAAGGAGCCTTCTGCGTGATCGGCGCACAGGAAAAGATTCGCTCGCATCAGGAAATGTTTGATGAAACGATGCCGCTTTTTTCTCAAAGCAGGGAAGAGGAAGAGCAAGGATAACGACACTTGCCTGTGATGTGGAGAAGCAGGGATAAAGATACACATATTCGATGCGGAGAAGCGGGGATAAAGATACACACACGCAATGCGGCGAAGCAGGGAAAGGATGTATAAGAGGGTGAGGAAGGAAAACGAAGATGTGGAATGATGCGAAATTTAAATCCGGTATCATTACGCTGGTTGGGCGTCCGAACGTGGGCAAGTCTACCCTGATGAATCAGATGATCGGCCAAAAAATTGCCATTACTTCCGCAAAACCGCAGACGACCAGGAACAAAATCATGACGGTCTACTCGGACGATGATTGTCAGATGGTTTTCCAGGATACGCCCGGCCTGCATGAGGCGCAGAATAAGCTGGGAGAATACATGGTGAAGATCGCAAAGAGTTCGTTGGAGGAGGTGGATGTCGTACTGATGTTGGCAGAAGTCAGTTCCTTCATCGGAAAGACGGAGAAATCGTTGATCGAACAACTGCGCCTTTTGCATAAGCCTGTGATTCTGGTCTTAAATAAGATGGACGGGAAGGATCCTGCTCAGATTCAAGAAGCGAAGAACTTATATGAGAACGAGATGCCTTTTTCGGAAATCGTGACCGTCTCCGCGCTGAAGCACCAGGGGATCGATCATCTGATGCAAACGATCAAACAGTACCTGCCATACGGACCTGCCCTTTATGAGGAAGATACGCTGACCGACCAATTGGAGAGAGATCTGGTGTCTGAGATCGTAAGAGAGAAGGCGCTTCGCTGTCTGAGAGACGAGGTGCCGCATGGAATTGCCGTTTATACAGACAGCATGAAAGAAAGAGAGAAGAAAAACGGAGAAATTTTGATGGATATCGCATCGACCCTTGTTTGCGAGAGAGATTCCCATAAGGGAATGATCATAGGCAAAGGGGGGAGCATGTTGAAAAGAATTGGCACAGAAGCCAGGATAGATATGGAAAAACTCTTGGAGTGTCAGGTAAACCTGAAGCTTTTTGTCAAGGTAAGAAGGGATTGGCGGGATAACGAAGCGCAGCTTCGGAATTTCGGATACCGTTTCTGATGAGAGAAGAAGATCTGTCGGTCACGGGGATTGTCCTGAAACGATTTCCGCTACGGGAAAATGATTTTCTGGTGACCTTATTGACCAAAGAAAAGGGAAAGATTTCGGTTTTTGCTTATGGCGCAAGGAGACAGAACAGCAGGCTGTTAGGGGTGCTTGAGCCGTTTTGTTTCGGGACTTTCAGGCTCCTTCCGGTGAAAGGTGGCTACCGGGCGGACAGCGCACAGATACGAAATTATTTCGAGTGCTTTCGGAAAGATATGGATGCCGCTTTCTACGGGACTTTTTTTCTGGAACTCGCCGATTATTATACACGCGAAAATAATGAAGAAACGGCTTTGTTACATCTTCTCTATGTCGCCCTCCGTGCCCTGGAAAAGGGAACGATTGAAAGAAAGCTGGTTTGCTGTATTTATGAGATTCGAGCCCTGGTCACACAGGGCGAGTTTCCCGGAGTGATACAGAAAGTCTGTTCGGATACGGCCTATACCATTGATTTTATCGTCCACTCTCCCCTGAACCATCTGTACACGTTTACTGTTTCCGATGCAGTGCTGGTAGAACTTTGTGCCTTCTGCAAAGAATTGAGAAAGCGGTGCATCGACCGCCCGTTAAAAAGTCTTGCCATGCTGGAGATGGGATCTATTTGAAATTACACAGGGTCTGGGCTATAATACTTTGATACTGGTGACAAAAGCATCCGCTTCTTTTGCAAGCAGGCTTGCAGAAGGGTTTCTGATCTTTTGATACCCGCATCGTTTTTATTTTTAGGTGAAACGCAGGAACAAGGTGGCATCAAGTAGGAATGGATTTTGAACGAACATGAGCAGGCTTGGAACTAAGAAATCAAACTGGGTTTTTCATAGGGCAGTGGCAGGGGTGCTTTTCCTTCTGATCTTTTTATTCACGGGTTGTGCTTCTGACAGAGATCCGGATCGAACGACCGTAGAAGTTGGAGAAGACGGAACAGTTACGCAATTTATTGTAGAAGATTTCGATGCAGATTATTATGATGCATCCGAAATGAAAGAAAGAATTCAGGCGGAGATGGCTGCGGTACCGAAAGAAGATGGAACGGTTTTTCTCGATGCTTGCAAGGTCAAAGACAAGCTTGCCAAAGTGAAGCTCACCTATTCTTCCACAAAGGCTTTTGAGCGTTTTAACCATGAAATTCTTTTCTTCGGTTCAGTCAAAGAGGCTGAAGCTGCGGGTTATCACTTGCCTTCAGATCAATTAGAAGTGCGTCACCTGAATGAAAATGGGAAGATTTTAATCAGCAATACCGAAGCTTTCCTTCGATTGCCTGAAAAGGTGAAGGATGTTTCGAAAGGACTTAAGAAGGTGGATGACCACACGGTGGATCCAAGTGGTGCTGCATACGAGACATATATGGTCACCCTACAGTAAGATCAGAAAGACAGACAGGGACCGTTGGCGGGCGGAGTGGTATCCGGAAGCCGCACGAAAGTCAGCAAGAGATGGGAGGGTAAAATGCGTTCACAGGATAAGACAATGGATAAGATTATCGCTCTGGCAAAGAACAGAGGCTTTGTTTCCGGGGTCTGAAATCTATGGCGGTCTGGCCAATACCTGGGATTACGGAAGTTTGGGCGTGGAACTGAAAAACAATGTCAAAAAGGCCTGGTGGAAGAAGTTTGTACAGGAAAGCCCCTATAATGTGGGTGTGGATTGTGCCATTTTAATGAATCCACAGACTTGGGTGGCCAGCGGGCATCTGTCCGGCTTCTCGGATCCGCTCATGGACTGCAGAGAATGTCATGAAAGATTTCGCGCAGACAAACTCATCGAAGATTTTGCGGCGGAAAAGGGAATCACACTGGAGTCTTCCGTAGACGGTTGGAGCCAAAGTCAGATGAAGCAGTTTATAGAGGACAATCAGATTCCTTGTCCCAGCTGTGGAAAACGGAATTTTACCGATATTCGCCAGTTTAATCTGATGTTTAAAACGTTTCAGGGAGTGACCGAAGATGCCAAAAATACGGTGTATCTTCGTCCGGAAACCGCACAGGGAATCTTTGTCAATTTCAAAAATGTGCAGAGAACAACCAGAAAGAAGCTACCCTTTGGAATCGCACAGATCGGAAAGTCTTTCCGGAATGAAATTACACCGGGGAATTTCACGTTCCGTACCAGAGAATTCGAGCAGATGGAGTTGGAATTTTTCTGCAAGCCGGATACGGATCTGGAGTGGTTTGAATATTGGAGAAGTACCTGTGTGAACTGGCTAAGGTCTCTTGGGATGAAAGAGGAAGAGATGCGGCTGCGGGATCATGATAAGGAAGAGCTTTCTTTTTATTCCAAGGCGACGACAGATATTGAATTCCTCTTTCCGTTCGGCTGGGGTGAACTTTGGGGGATTGCGGATCGCACGAATTATGACCTTGGAAGACATCAGGAAACCTCCGGTGAAGATCTCACTTATTTCGATGATGAAACGGGAGAACGCTATATTCCTTATGTGGTAGAGCCGTCTCTGGGTGCGGACAGGGTGGTTCTTGCCTTCCTTTGTGGCGCTTATGACGAGGAAGAGCTGGAAGGGGGAGACATGAGAACTGTCTTACACTTCCATCCGGCGCTAGCCCCAATCAAGGCAGCCGTTCTTCCCCTTTCCAAGAAGTTGTCGGAGTCCGCACAGAAGGTGTATGAAGAACTTTCTAAACTGGATGTGTGATTATGATGACCGTGGCAACATCGGAAAACGTTATCGTAGACAGGATGAGATCGGTACGCCGTATTGCATCACCTATGATTTTGATTCGGAAAACGATCAGATGGTCACGGTGAGAGAGCGCGATTCGATGAATCAGGAAAGAGTGGCGATCGATAGATTGACGGATTATTTGAAAGATAAATTGGCATTCTAAAGAAAAATTTTAGTGAAACGGAGCTTTTGGAGGATGATGGGTGAGTGAAGTGAAGAAATATGGTGTAAACGAACTGAGATCAATGTTTTTAAAGTTCTTCGAGAGTAAGGGACATCTCGTCATGAAGAGCTTTTCGCTGGTGCCGCATAATGACAATTCTCTTTTGATCATTAATTCAGGAATGGCTCCCTTAAAGCCCTATTTTACAGGCCAGGAAATTCCTCCAAGGCGCAGAGTGACCACTTGCCAAAAATGTATCCGTACAGGAGATTTGGAAAATGTCGGAAAGACGGCTCGCCATGGCACCTTTTTTGAGATGCTCGGAAATTTTTCTTTCGGAGATTATTTTAAGAGAGAGGCCATTCATTGGAGCTGGGAGTTTCTGACAGAGGTGGTCGGGCTGGATCCGAATCGGCTCTATCCGTCGGTCTATACGGAGGACGAGGAGGCCTTTGCCATTTGGAGGGACGAGATCGGCATCGCTCCTGAGCGAATCTACAAATTCGGAAAGGCGGATAATTTCTGGGAGCACGGTTCCGGCCCCTGCGGACCCTGTTCCGAAATCTATTATGACCGAGGGGAAAAGTTCGGCAACGGTCCGGAAGATGTGATGGGCGGGGAAGGCGACCGTTTCATGGAAGTATGGAACAACGTTTTTTCCCAGTTTAACAATGACGGACATGGCCATTATACGGAGTTGGTCCAAAAGAACATCGATACCGGCATGGGACTGGAACGCCTGGCAGTCGTGGTGCAGGATGTCGGTTCGATCTTTGATGTGGATACGATTAAAATGCTGCGAGACCATGTTTGCAAGCTGGCCGGCGGTATTTCGTATGAGGCGGAGAATACGAAGGAAAGTGACATCTCTGTGCGAATTGTAGTGGATCATATCCGCTCCACCACTTTCATGATTTCTGATGGGATCATGCCCTCCAATGAGGGGAGAGGCTATGTGCTTCGAAGATTGATCAGGCGTGCAGTGAGACATGGAAGGAAATTGAATATCAAGGGATCCTTCCTTCCGGAATTAGCGAGCACCGTTATCGAGGAATCGAAGGACGGCTACCCGGAGCTGATCGAAAAGAAGGATTTTATTCTGAATGTCATCCAACAGGAAGAAGAAAAGTTTGACAAGACTTATGAGCAGGGCTTAGAGATTCTCGCTTCCATGGAAAAAGAGTTGGAGGCCTCCGGAGGGAAAATGCTCTCCGGGGAAAATGCTTTTCGTCTGTACGATACCTACGGCTTTCCTGTGGACTCCACCAAGGAAATTTTGGAAGAGAGAGGTTATTCCATCGATGAAGACGGCTTTGAAGCCGCAATGAAAAAGCAGAGGGAAACAGCCAGAAACAGTCGGAAGACCACCAATTACATGGGGGCGGATGCGACGATCTATGAAGAAATTGACCCGAAGTTGCAGTCCGTTTTTGTCGGTTATGATACATTTCAAGCGAAATCCAGGTCGATTGCACTGGTTCATCTGGTCTCCGAGGGGGAAGACGGTGAGAATGCGCTTGTGGATGCACTGACCGATGGCATGACGGGGGCAATCATTACGGAAGAAACCCTCGTTTTATGCGACTATGGGTGGCCAGATCGGTGATAAGGGGACCATTGAATCGAAGAATGGTAGCTTCGAAGTAAGGGATACCCTTCATGTAGCGGGCAATAAAATTGCGCATATCGGCCAGGTGACGAGGGGAATGTTCACCTTAGGAGAGCAGGTAGAACTTGCGGTAGATGAGAAGAACAGAAAGGACATCTGCCGGAACCATTCCGTTACGCATCTTTTGCAGAAGGCGCTTAGGGAAGTTCTCGGCACTCACGTGGAGCAGGCAGGCTCCTATCAGGATGCTTACAGAACCCGCTTTGATTTTTCTCATTTTCAGGCAATGACTCCTCAGGAGCTGAAAGAGGTGGAAGACCTGGTTAACGAGAAGATTCAGGAAGAGCTGCCGGTTGGCACCAAAATCATGTCACTGGAGGACGCCAGAAAGAGCGGTGCAATGGCTCTTTTTGGTGAAAAATACGGAGACGAGGTTCGTGTGGTGACGATGGGAGATTTCTCAACGGAACTTTGCGGCGGAACTCATGTAAAAAATACGGTTGAAATCGGTTCCTTTAAGATTGTTTCCGAAAGCGGAATTGCAGCGGGAGTGCGCAGAATTGAGGCGCTGACCGGAAGAAACGTACGATCTTATTTTACAAAAATAGAACAGGAGATGCAGAAGGCTGCCGAAAAACTCAAGGCTTCCCCTGCAGAACTTACAGATAAGATCACACATTTACAGGAGCAGTTGAAAAAGCTGCAATCGGAAAACGAATCCCTTAAGAGAAAAGAAGCGCAGAAATCTTTAGGAGATCTGTCCGAAACGGCAAAGGATGTGAACGGGACCAAACTGATTGCCGCTTCTCTAAAGGAAGTGGATATGAACGGTCTGCGTGATCTGTGCGACACCATGAAGCAGAAGGAAAAGAATGCGGTGATTGTTCTGGTTTCCGACAATGGGGATAAGGCACAGCTGGTCGTGATGGCAGACGCAGAAGCCGTGAAGAAAGGTGCGCATGCGGGCAATCTGGTCAAACAAATCGCACCGAAGATTGGCGGAGGAGGTGGCGGCCGTCCCGATATGGCACAGGCAGGAGGGAAGAATCCATCCGGTATTGCGGACGCCCTAAAGGAAGCGGAAGCTGCGCTGTCTGCACAGTTAATCCACGAATAGATTCGGCTTCTTCTGTGCATTCAATTTCGGAAGGGATTTTAAAGAGTCCTTCGCTGTGTGGATTGTGTGCGCAGTGAGTAGTGAATAATGGAGGAGTGAGATCACAGGTACACGCCATGCGTTCATGGCAGAAGGAGAGGGAAAATGGCTAACTTTTTAACGAACTGGGGAAAAAACTCTCAGATGTCGGAAGCACTGCAATGCAGAAAACAAAAGAATTTTCTGATATTACAAAGCTGAACAGCGCCGTTGCGGAAGAGGAGAGGAATCAGGGGAATCTCTTCACGCAACTGGGAAAAATCTATTTTGATCAGCATCAGGATGCACCGGAAGATTTGTATAAAGATACGGTGGAAGCACTGAAGTCTTCCATGTCAAAGGTTGCGGAATTAAAGGAACAGTTAAGAGCAATTAAGAAGGTGCGTACCTGCGAAAATTGCGGGACGGAAATCGCAAATGATGCGGCATTCTGCCCGAAATGCGGTGCCAAACTGCCGGAGATCGTAGCGCCCAAGGCGGAAGAGAAGGAAGGGGGTAAATCACTGCCAAAGCTGCGGACAGGAATTGGAAGAGGGTGCACAGTTTTGCCCCGGTTGCGGAGCGAAGGTTACGAATGAAGAAGTGACAGACGCCTGTACGACAGATCAGGCAGGTGACTGCGAAGTTTGCGGCTGTGATCAGACAGAAGCAGATGAATCGGAGAAGAACTAGGAGACACCTCATTCCGGGTGCTGAAGTGAAAAGTTTAATTCCACTCTAAAAACCGAGTCGATGAAAGTGGCGTTTACTCTTGCAGAACAGGGGTAAATGCCATTTTGTGTTGTACAACAATGGAAATCAGTATTACACTAACTTCTATGACAGGCCTCTGTCAGCTGCGACCAAATGTTTTTCAGGCATGACAACGAAGCGGACTTTAGTCGGTTTTTCAAAAAAGTAGGACTAATTTCCACTTCAAGCGATCGGTATGGAGCGCCCTGACAGCCGCCTGTTGTCATTTACTTTTTAAGAAGATAGGACTTGAGAATAATCTTGTCCTTTTCTATTTTTCGGATGCCGAAAGCATTCAGCTTTTCGTAAAGATCATGGTACATAAAATCTGCAACATCCAGAGGACTCTTTCCGCCAAGCTTTTCGACGGGAGCAGAGTCCACATGACTCAGGACGAGGTTTAAGTCATCCTGATTAGTCAGTCCGAGAGCGTTCAGGTCTGTCCCTTTGGGAAGAATGTAACGCAGTTCAATGTGTTTGTTCTCCAAAGAGCCTTTCTGTCCGGAACGCATGGGGTCACAATAGAAAAACTCGTGTTCGTCTGGCACCATCAGCATCTGTCTCCATGGATTCGGCGGCAGTAAATTCAGTTCCCCGATCCGTCAGAAGAATGTGAACATATTTCCTGAATGTATCCCGGCCAAGAATCTTCTCCAGAAAGTCAATTCCTTCTTTCATGGAAAGAGCTGTTTTACGTTCCTGATAGATGGCAAAAGGACCCCCGCACTCACGAATTTAAAGGTCTGGATGAACGGTCCATTGGTTTCGTCATTGTAAACGGTGTCCATCTGTGTCACGAACACATCCTGATGATCGGCAATATATTGCTCATAGTCCTTAAATGTGCGGCCATGAAGATACTTCCGGTCAATCCTTTTCTTATATCCCCTAGATTTTTTCTTTGGGATTTTACGGGATACCTTGCGGCGGAGATCCATGACAGTGACACCGGCAATTTCATGGAATACATTTCCCTCTATGTAGTTATAAAGAGTTTTCTCAGAAATCCCAAGCTCAGGGTGATTGGTAACGATCTGGTAGGGGGACTGCCCATGACCGAGCAACGGCTTGATGATGGCGGCCATCTCCTTTGCCTCCTGCACGGTAAGATTCACTCCTTGTCTGGAATCAATCAATGTCGTCCGGTAATCTATCTGGGCGTCTTCTGGACAGTATTGATATTTATCGAACCTACAGTGGCTCCAGTTAGAGCAGCCATTGCATGCACCGGGGGAACGGTCGCGCCTTGAGCAGTGAAAAGGATCATACTCCGGACAGTCGACAGTACACTGGCGTCCAAAGACGCATCTCTTGTAATGATTACACTCCAGAGGCATCTTGCACTTATGTGTCAGCTTACGGTGGAGCTTGATTTCCTTGCCAATGGTAGATTTATCCTTTCCTATCGTCTGGGCAATAGCGGTTTTGGTGGAACCGTTTGTTATGCCGGTAAAGATGATGCGTCGTTCTTCGAGGGTTAAATGCGAAAAAGCATTTGTTATACTCATGTAGGCACCTGCCTTTCCGGCGGCTGTCAGCTACATGAACTGTAAGACAAAAAGCCACAACTGGTTAAGTGGAAAGTGGTGAAAGACTAACGTCTACTTCGTCCCCTTTAGAGTGGAATTAAACTTTTCACTTCAGCCCTCATTCCGGGTGCTGAAGTGAAAAGTTTAATTCCACTCTAAAAACCGAGTCGATGAAAGTGGCGTTTACTCTTGCAGAACAGGGGTAAATGCCATTTTGTGTTGTACAACAATGGAAATCAGTATTACACTAACTTCTATGACAGGCCTCTGTCAGCTGCGACCAAATGTTTTTTTCAGGCATGACAACGAAGCGGACTTTAGTCGGTTTTTTTCAAAAAAAGTAGGACTAATTTCCACTTCAAGCGATCGGTATGGAGCGCCCTGACAGCCGCCTGTTGTCATTTACTTTTTTTAAGAAGATAGGACTTGAGAATAATCTTGTCCTTTTCTATTTTTTTCGGATGCCGAAAGCATTCAGCTTTTTCGTAAAGATCATGGTACATAAAATCTGCAACATCCAGAGGACTCTTTCCGCCAAGCTTTTCGACGGGAGCAGAGTCCACATGACTCAGGACGAGGTTTAAGTCATCCTGATTAGTCAGTCCGAGAGCGTTCAGGTCTGTCCCTTTGGGAAGAATGTAACGCAGTTCAATGTGTTTGTTCTCCAAAGAGCCTTTCTGTCCGGAACGCATGGGGTCACAATAGAAAAACTCGTGTTCGTCTGGCACCATCAGCATCTGTCTCCATGGATTCGGCGGCAGTAAATTCAGTTCCCCGATCCGTCAGAAGAATGTGAACATATTTCCTGAATGTATCCCGGCCAAGAATCTTCTCCAGAAAGTCAATTCCTTCTTTCATGGAAAGAGCTGTTTTACGTTCCTGATAGATGGCAAAAAGGACCCCCGCACTCACGAATTTAAAGGTCTGGATGAACGGTCCATTGGTTTCGTCATTGTAAACGGTGTCCATCTGTGTCACGAACACATCCTGATGATCGGCAATATATTGCTCATAGTCCTTAAATGTGCGGCCATGAAGATACTTCCGGTCAATCCTTTTCTTATATCCCCTAGATTTTTTCTTTGGGATTTTACGGGATACCTTGCGGCGGAGATCCATGACAGTGACACCGGCAATTTCATGGAATACATTTCCCTCTATGTAGTTATAAAGAGTTTTCTCAGAAATCCCAAGCTCAGGGTGATTGGTAACGATCTGGTAGGGGGACTGCCCATGACCGAGCAACGGCTTGATGATGGCGGCCATCTCCTTTGCCTCCTGCACGGTAAGATTCACTCCTTGTCTGGAATCAATCAATGTCGTCCGGTAATCTATCTGGGCGTCTTCTGGACAGTATTGATATTTATCGAACCTACAGTGGCTCCAGTTAGAGCAGCCATTGCATGCACCGGGGGAACGGTCGCGCCTTGAGCAGTGAAAAGGATCATACTCCGGACAGTCGACAGTACACTGGCGTCCAAAGACGCATCTCTTGTAATGATTACACTCCAGAGGCATCTTGCACTTATGTGTCAGCTTACGGTGGAGCTTGATTTCCTTGCCAATGGTAGATTTATCCTTTCCTATCGTCTGGGCAATAGCGGTTTTGGTGGAACCGTTTGTTATGCCGGTAAAGATGATGCGTCGTTCTTCGAGGGTTAAATGCGAAAAAGCATTTGTTATACTCATGTAGGCACCTGCCTTTCCGGCGGCTGTCAGCTACATGAACTGTAAGACAAAAAGCCACAACTGGTTAAGTGGAAAGTGGTGAAAGACTAACGTCTACTTCGTCCCCTTTAGAGTGGAATTAAACTTTTCACTTCAGCCCTCATTCCGGGTATGATATTTGGGAGGATTTTCACTTGACGCAGACAGGAATTATGATATAATATCTGTGTTGCGCATTTATGAGCAACAAATAACCCAATCAGTCATAGATTTTGATTCTGGACGGGACTGAAGGGAGGGTGGAAGAGAGCATGTCATCTGTTATTGTCAAGGAAAATGAAACTCTGGACAGCGCATTGCGTCGTTTCAAGAGAAGCTGTGCAAAGGCTGGCATTCAGCAGGAGATTCGTAAGAGAGAACATTACGAAAAGCCGAGTGTGAAGCGCAAGAAGAAGTCGGAAGCTGCCAGAAAAAGGAAACACAACTGATACAAATGGCCCCTGGTTTATTTTATAGATCAGGGGCTTCTTTTTTACATGAGGAAACATGATTCCAATTTTATCCGTCATCCTTCTTCTTGGTCTGTTTCTATGTATGCAGATCTACCATGATACCCATCATTTTGTGATTCGAACTTATCATTTGCATTCGTCTAAGTTGCAGGAGGAGCTTACCATCGTTCTTGTTTCTGATTTGCATGGACAAGATTATGGCGCTGGGAATCAAGCGCTTCTTTCAGCGATCAGAACAATTCATCCGGATTTGATTCTCAGTGCCGGAGATATCATTACATCCTATCATCATCTGAGTAGACAGACGTATGACACAGGGTCTGCCTTCCTGTCTGCACTGGCAGGGGAATTTCCGGTTTATGCGGCAAATGGCAACCATGAGCACCGTCTTTTGATGCGAACGGATTTTGCAGAAGGATGCGAGAGGTATCTGGATGAGTTGAAGGGGGCAGGCGTTTGTATTTTGAATAATGCATCTTCCTATTTTCCGCTAAGTGGAAACAAGAAGGTGTATCTGTATGGGCTGGATCTGGATGATTCTTATTTCAAGCGATTCTCGAAAAGAGAACTTCCAATCCAATATTTGCATGAAGTCCTGGGAGAACCGGTCAACGATGCCTTTCGAATCCTGATTGCCCATAATCCGGCCTACTTTCCGGTTTACGCGGCCTGGGGGGCTGATCTTGTGGTATCGGGGCATGTGCATGGCGGCATCGTGAAACTTCCCTTCTTCGGTGGTGTGATTTCTCCTTCTTTTCGTCTCTTCCCAAAATACGACGGAGGAAAGTACCATATCGATTCAGCCTCTTGTGGGGACTTAGGCTCCACCATGATTCTGGGACGCGGCTTGGGGACACATACCCTTCCGGTTCGGCTCTTTAACCCGGGAGAACTGGTTGTGATCCATCTCCACCCCGCAGCAGATCGGAAATAAATGTAAGTCTTGCAACTGCACGGCAATACAAGGAGTTTTTATATCGGAAAATGGATTTTCATTTAAAAACGACGAATGATTAGCACCGCAGGGATGCGGTGGTATGAGGAGTTTTTATATCGGAAAATGGATTTTCATTTAAAAACGACGAATGTTCAGCACCGCAGGGATGCGGTGGTATGAGGAGTTTTTATATGGCTCTCGAAGTCACTTTGGAAGTATTTGAAGGTCCCCTGGATCTTTTGCTTGCCTTGATTGACCGAAATAAAATTGATATTTATGACATCCCGATTACGATCGTGACAGATCAATATTTGGACTATATCCGGCGAATGCAGCAGAGAGATATGGATATTACCAGCGAATTCCTGGTCATGGCGGCGACCCTTCTGTGCATTAAGTCCAAGATGCTTTTACCAAAAGCGGTCAATGAGGATGGCGAGGAGGAGGATCCCAGGCAGGAGTTGGTAGAACAACTATTGCAGTATAAGATGTATAAATATATGTCTTATGAACTGAAGGATATGCAACGGGGGGCGGATTTCAGATTGTATCGGAGTAAAAATATCCCGCCGGAGGTTGAAAAATACGAAGAACCGGTGGATCTTCAGGAATTGATAGGAGACCGGAATCTAGCCACGCTAAATGAGATTTTCAGACAGGTACTCAAGCGTCAGCAGGATAAGGTGGATCCGATTCGATCCGGCTTTGGAAAAATAGAAAGAGAGGAGATCGATCTGGACCAGAAAACGCTATATATCCGTGCATACATCAGGGAACACCCTTCCTTCAGTTTTCGTCAACTGCTGGAAAGGCAGCATTCCAAAACAGAGATTATCGTAACCTTTCTGGTGGTTCTGGAAGAAATGAAGCTGGGTGAAATTGAAATTGAACAAGCCGATGCTTTCGGCGAAATCAAGATTCGAGCGAAGGATGTAGCTTAATGGAATTGGATAAGAGTGCAGCGATTATAGAAGCCATTCTTTTTACGATGGGAAATGCGGTAGAATTGAATACATTGATGAATGTGCTGGATGAGTCTCCGAAAGAGTTGCGGGAGCAGTTGCGTTACCTGAGAGAAAAATATGCAAAGCCTGACAGCGGGATTTCGCTCATTGAGTTGGAGGATTCCGTTCAACTTTGTACCAAAAAAGAGTGGTATGAATACCTGATTCAGGTGGCGAAGACACCGAAAAAGGCCGTTTTGACCGACGCACTGCTGGAGACTCTTTCCATCATTGCTTACAAGCAGCCGATTACAAGGTTGGAAATTGAACGGATCCGTGGAGTCAATTCCGATCATGCCGTGAGTCGCCTGGTGGAATACGGGTTTGTGACGGATATCGGCAGAATGGATGCACCGGGAAGACCTCTCTTGTTTGGAACCACAGAAGAATTTTTGCGGGCCTTTGGTGTTCGCTCTCTGGAAGAGTTACCCTCCCTGGATGCGGTACAGGTGGAAGAGTTCAAAAAAGAGGCGGAAAACGAGGTCAATGTAAAGCTGGATATTTGAAAATCCGCTCATGGTGCAATCATTAAGACTTCGTTTATTTTTTTACAAAATATGTTATACTAAAAGCGTATCTGTCTTTTGACGGGTACGCTGTTTTGATTGGCTTACAGCATTCTAATTTCTATAAATCTTCACGGAGGTAATACCATGAGCAGTTCTTTAAGTGCGAGAGAGAGGATTGAATCTCTACTCGATGAAAACAGCTTCGTGGAAATCGGTGCCAGGGTAAGAGCCAGGAGCACGGATTTCAGTTTGAAGCCGACAGAGGCCCCTTCCGACGGTGTCATTACCGGCTATGGCTTGATAGAAGGCAGACCTGTTTATGTATATAGCCAGGATGCTTCTGTCTTAAACGGTTCTGTGGGGGAGATGCATGCAAAGAAAATTGTAAATCTGTATCAGCTGGCGCAAAAGACCGGTTCCCCTGTGGTCGGGATGTTGGATTCCTCAGGAATTCGTTTGCAGGAGTCGACGGATGCCTTAAATGCACTAGGTGAAATTTACAAACAGCAGGTGAGAGCTTCCGGGGTCATTCCGCAGATTTGTGCGGTCTTGGTCCGTGTGGAGGGGGGATGAGCATACTGTCTTCTCTGGCCGATTTTACTTTTCTGGAAAAAGAAAAGGGACGGCTGTTTGTAAATGAACCGGACACCCTGAAGGACAATTATAAGGAAAAGTGTGATACGGCAGAAGCCGCTTTTCAGGGGGAAAAGACGGGAAATGTGGCGGTTGTCTGTAATATCGATGAAATTTTCGCAGAAATCCGGGAATTGATTGGCTTTTTGCCCTCCAATTTTGAGGAAGAGGATGCAGATAGAGAATGTGAGGATGATTTAAACCGCCTGACGGAAAACATGAGCGCAGAGCTTACCGATCCGGCGCTTGCCCTGTTTGATCTTGCAGATGACGGCAATTTTTATGAAACCGGCAAGTCTTTTGCAAAAGAAATGGTGACCGGCTTTTTGCGTCTGGACGGTCAGGTCATTGGTGCGGTGGCTAATCGTATCGAATGGATAGGAGAAGATGGGAAACCGTTACAAAAGTTTGATGCCGCCCTCACGGAGCGTGGTTGTAAAAAGGCAGCCAGGTTTGTATGGTTCTGTGATGCGTTTGATATCCCGGTGCTTACCCTGACCAATACCCAAGGATTTGCGGCAACGGTGTGCGAGGAACGCAGGTTATCCGAAAATGCAGCCGCACTGGTTTCGGCTTTTGCCAGTGCGACGGTACCGAAAGTAAATGTCATTACGCAAAAGGCGTATGGATCCCCCTATATCATTATGAATTCCAAGGCCATCGGCGCAGATCTTACGTTTTGCCTGGCAGATACGGAGATCGGCGTGATGGATGCGGATTTTGCAGCCAAAATCCTTTCGGATGGGAAATCGTCCGCTGAAACACTTTCCATCAGACAGAAATATGCAGAACTTCAGAACAATGCATCTTCTGCAGCGGGAAGGGGTTATGTGGATGATATGATTGATCCGAGTGAAGTCAGGAAGTATCTCATCGGTGCATTTGAGATCTTATACAGCAAGTGCGAAGAGGAACCGTCCAAAAACATGGAACCATTTAAGGAAGGAGCAAGCAATGAAACAGAAACTGAGAACCATCACCGCGCTGCTCCCGGTTCTCTGCCTTCTGAGTGCCTGTACGGATCAGAAGAAAACGGAGTTGATTGATGCAGGCTTGAATACGCTACTGGGCATGGGGATGGCGTTTGCAGTCCTCATTCTGATTAGCTTAGTGATTAGTCTCTTCCCGCTCATCAATAAGACACAGACGCCACATGTACATCAGGAGCAGGCAAAAGCAAAGAAAAGAGAAGTACCGTCTTCGGGCTCAGAAAACGAACCGGAGAAGGTCGAGACAGGACCTGAGGAAGATGAAATTTCTGCTGTGATTTCCGCAGCAATCGCCGCTTATGAAAGCGAAACAGAAGGAAAGGGAAGCGGGGGATATTTCGTCCGTTCCGTTAGAAAGAGACGCAACAGCAGCCGTTTATACAGATAAAAAATGCAGGAGGAATGATAATGAAAAATTATACCATTACGGTAAATGGGAATGTTTATGATGTGACAGTAGAAGAAAATGGCAGAGAGGAGACGCCTCAGGTGTCCTCTGCGAGAAGACCTGCACCCGCCGCTCGTAAAGCTGCGCCTTCCGGAAAGACAACGGGTACGGGAAGCATTAAGGTGGAAGCCGGTGCTGCAGGAAAGGTACTCAAAATTGATGCGCAGGTCGGCACACAGGTGAAGGCAGGGACGGCTGTGGTGACCATTGAATCCATGAAGATGGAGATCCCGATGGTTGCGCCTAAGGACGGGACCGTTGCCAGTATTGACGTTGCGGTAGGAGATTCTTGTGAAGCGGGACAGGTTTTGGCAACTTTAAACTGATCGTCATACAATGATTCTATTTCCGCGACGCATGGAGGAAAGCAATGGAGTATATTTCAAATACGCTGCATAATCTCTGGTTGCAGACTGCCTTTACGAATATGACGATCGGCAACCTGATTATGATCGTGGTGGCACTTTCTTTTTATATCTGGCAATTCGTTGGGATTTTGAACCGCTGCTTTTGATACCGATTTCTTTTGGAATGCTGCTCGTCAATATTTACCCGGATATTATGCTGAGTATCGAGAAATCTCCGAATGGAGTCGGTGGTCTTTTATATTATTTCTACAAGCTGGACGAATGGGCGATTTTACCGTCTCTCATTTTCATGGGTGTCGGTGCAATGACCGATTTCGGTCCTTTGATTGCAAATCCGTCCTCATTTTTAATGGGAGCCGCTGCACAGTTCGGTATTTTTGCCGCCTATTTTATGGCGATCTTTATGGGCTTTAATGACAAAGAGGCGGCCGCAATTTCCATTATTGGCGGAGCAGACGGTCCTACCTCGATCTTTCTAGCGTCCAAATTGGGACAGGCATCCATCTTAGGTCCGATTGCGGTTGCCGCTTATTCCTATATGTCGTTGGTTCCGATTATTCAACCCCCGGTGATGAAGCTGTTAACAACGAGAAAAGAGAAGACCATACGGATGGAACAATTGCGCCCGGTATCCAAATTGGAGAAGATTCTATTCCCCATCGTGGTGACGATTGTGGTTTGCTGTATCCTGCCTACAACGGCCCCTTTGGTCGGTATGTTGATGTTGGGAAATTTATTTCGGGAATGTGGAGTGGTTAGACAATTACAGGAGACCGCTTCCAATGCGATGATGTATATTGTTGTGATTTTGCTCGGCACCTCTGTGGGCGCAACCACAAGTGCAGAAGCTTTTTTGAACATCGTCACTTTGAAGATCGTTGCACTTGGTCTGATTGCGTTTGTCATAGGGACTGCTTCCGGTGTACTGTTAGGCAAGGTCATGTGTCTGGTGACAGGCGGTAAAGTGAATCCTCTGATTGGAAGCGCAGGAGTGTCTGCGGTGCCGATGGCGGCTCGTGTTTCACAAAAAGTGGGCGCAGAATATGATCCCACGAATTTTCTTCTGATGCATGCCATGGGACCCAATGTGGCAGGGGTAGTCGGTACTGCGGTGGTTGCCGGAACGTTTATGGCGGTCTTCGGTATTTTTTAACAAATAGAAGGATGATTCTGATCTAAATTTCAAATCATACTTGAAAGGAAGGATGATATATGTCTGATGAATTGATGAAAAAACCGGTCGGCATCACAGAGACGGTGCTGCGTGATGCCCATCAGTCACTGATTGCTACCAGAATGCCGATAGAAGAAATGCTCCCGATTGTTCCGGTGATGGATCAGGTCGGCTATCATTCCGTGGAGTGCTGGGGCGGAGCTACGTTTGACGCCTGCCTTCGGTTTTTAAAGGAAGATCCCTGGGTGAGACTTAGAAAGCTGCGGGAAGGCTTCAAAAAGACAAAGCTGCAGATGCTCTTTCGAGGGCAGAACATTTTGGGATATAAGCATTACCCGGATGATGTCGTTGAATATTTCGTCCAGAAATCCATTGCAAACGGGATTGATATTCTCCGAATTTTTGACTGTCTCAATGACATGAGAAATTTGGAGACTTCTGTAAAGGCGTGTAAAAAAGAAGGCGGTCATGCGCAGGTGACGCTGGTTTATACGCTTGGCGATGCGTATACCATGGACTATTGGATGAATATTTCTAAGGAAATCGAGTCGATGGGAGCGGATTCTATTTGCATTAAAGACATGTCGGGTCTTTTGCTCCCTTATACGGCGCAGGAACTCATTACATCTATTAAATCCGCAACGAAGCTTCCGATCCAGCTTCATACACACTATACCTCCGGCGAGGCCAGTATGACTTACCTGAAGGCGGTAGAAGCGGGAGTGGACGTGATCGACTGTGCCATTTCACCGATGGCGCTGGGTACTTCACAGCCGGCGACAGAAGTGATGGTAGAGGCTCTGAAGGGAACCCCCTATGATACGGGGTTGGATCAGACTCTTCTGGCTAAAATTGCGGATCATTTCCGCCCCTATAGAGAAGAGTGTTTAAAGAGTGGCCTGATGGATCCGAAGGTGCTGGGAGTCAATATCAAAACCCTTTTATATCAGGTTCCAGGCGGCATGCTTTCCAATATGGTCAGTCAGTTAAAGGAACAGAATGCGAGTGACAAGTATCAGGATGTCTTGGAGGAAATCCCCCGTGTCCGGAAGGATTTGGGGAACCGCCTCTGGTGACACCCTCTTCTCAGATTGTCGGCACACAGGCGGTGATGAATGTGCTGATGGGAGAAAGATACAAGGTTTCCACCGACCAGACCAAGGACCTGGTCTCCGGACATTACGGCAGGACGGTGAAGCCGATCAATCCGGAAGTCAGAAAAAAAATTATCGGGGATGCAGAGGTGATTACCTGCAGACCGGCAGATCTGCTAAAGCCGGGGCTTGCGCAGTTTGAAGAAGAGTGCAAGGAGTGGAAACAGCAGGATGAGGACGTGCTTTCTTATGCGCTCTTCCCGCAGGTGGCAGTCGCTTTCTTTAAATATCGTTTGGCACAGCAGAAAAAGGTGGATCTTAATAGCGCGGATACCAAGAACGGAGCATATCCGGCATAATGCATCAGAGGTCATGACAGGTTCTTTAACGTGAGGTTTTCGCTGAAGGAGGATCGGTTGTCAATGTCAGATGCAATACAGCTCAATAACAGAAGAGGGGGGAGGTTCGAAACGGCAGGCGCTTGCACAAAGAACGGTTGCCGGGTTTCGGATTCGACCCGGGTATTATGATATGAACGGCGCGACGGCAATGCAGGATGGAGTAAACTTTACGGTTTACTCCAACGGTGCAACTGCCATCGTGCTGCTTCTTTTTCGGAGGGATGAAAAAAAGCCTTTTGCTAAAATCCCATTTCCGCAGGATTACCGGATCGGAAAGGTTTATTCGATGTTCGTCTTTGGCTTGCAGATTAGCGAACTGGAATATGCTTTTCAGGTGGACGGCCCATGGGAACCGGAAAAAGGGCTTCTCTTTGATAAAAACCATGTTCTGTTGGATCCTTTTGCCAAGGCAGTGGCGGGACAGCGCAAGTGGGGAGAAAACGAGAACACGAAGCTGGGCTATCGCGGTCGCGTGGTGAAGAACGACTTTGAATGGGGGTTAGAGATGCCCCATCTTCGGATCCCCATGAGTGATTCCATTATTTACGAGTTGCATGTACGTTCTTTTACCAACGATCCTTCTTCCGGTGTACGTGCTCCCGGTACCTTCGAGGGAATCATGGAGAAGCTTTCCTATCTCAAAAGTCTCGGAATTACGGCAATAGAGCTAATGCCTGTCTTCGAATTTGACGAAACAAGAGATAAACGAGTTTATAATGGCAAAACGCTTCTGGATTACTGGGGCTACAATACGGTGAGTTTTTTTGCACCGAATACCAGTTATGCTTCCACCGATGAGTATAATCATGAAGGGGTGGAACTGAAAACACTGATCCGCCTTCTAAAAGAAAATGACATTGAAGTAATCCTGGATGTGGTATTCAATCATACGGCAGAAGGGAATGAAAACGGACCTTTTATCTCTTTCAAAGGCTTCGATAATAATATTTATTACATGCTGACACCCGAAGGCTATTATTATAATTTCTCCGGCTGTGGCAATACCATGAACTGCAACCATCCGATGGTGCAGGAAATGATTGTACAATGTCTGCATTACTGGGTAGAAGATTATCATGTGGACGGGTTTCGTTTTGATCTGGCCAGTATTCTTGGCAGAGATGAGGATGGTTCTCCGATGAAGAGTCCGCCCCTCATCCACCGGCTGGCATTTGATCCCCTGCTAGGGGATGTGAAGCTGATTGCAGAAGCCTGGGATGCCGGAGGCTTATACCAGGTAGGAGAGTTTTCTGCTTGTAAAAGATGGGCAGAGTGGAACGGCAAATACAGGGATGACATCCGGTCTTATTTAAAGGGGGATCTATGGTGTGCCGAAGATGCCTTAAAAAGAATAACCGGCTCGCCGGATCTGTACGGCGGAGATTATCTGGGTTATGAATCTTCTATAAATTTTTTAACCTGTCATGATGGTTTTACCCTGCATGATTTATACTGTTATAACAATAAACATAACGGGGATAACGGATGGAATAATACGGATGGCACAAATGACAATCGCAGTTGGAACTGTGGTTTTGAAGGAGAAACGTCCGACCCGGAGATTTGTGCTCTGCGGGAAAGAATGATGCGAAATGCCATTGCGGTTCTTATGACAAGCAGAGGAACTCCGATGATTCTTTCCGGAGATGAATTCGGGAATTCCCAGAAGGGAAATAACAATGCGTATTGTCAGGACAATGAGATTTCGTGGCTGAACTGGAACGATCTGGATAAGAACCGAGATTTTTTTGATTTTTATAAAAAGATGATCTCCTTTCGAAAGAAACATCCGGCGATTCGAAGAGATCTTTTACCTGCACAGAGCGGCTTCCCATTTATCAGCACGCAGGTGATTCACCGGGAGGAACAGGGCGGAAAAGCAGAGCAGGCGGCCATCGGTGTATGTTTTGCCGGATATGATAAACGACGCGGCAGGGATGATATCGTTTTTTTGGCAATCAATGCATTCTGGAAGTCGGTAGAACTGGATTTACCGATGATTCCCGGTAGCGGCGTTTGGCAGATTACCGTGAATACCTGTGCGGAAGACGGGGAGTCTTTCTATCGCAGACCCAGGCCGACACAAGGCAAGTTCTTGATGCAACCCAGAAGTGTTTGTATCTTTACGGCGCTCTATATTGACGAAGGGTTCAGGACGGATTAAATGGCTGAGACGGATTTCACAAAAACCATGAAGGAATCAGAACAAACAGAACCGCAGGTAGAAGCCTCCTCTGCACAAGCGGAAAACCCGCAGGCAGAGGCTGTCTCTGCACAAGCGGAAAATTCGCAGGCGGAATCCGATTCTGCAAAGGAGAAGGCGGATATTAAAAGTGACTTTGCAGAATCTTCTCTTGTGGTGGAAGGGTTTCGGTTTGACCACGGCGGATGCGGAAAAAGCCAAATTGGATCTTGCCAAAATCAATTATTTGAAGAAAAACCTTGGTTATGCTACTTCAACCGCACTTGATGCGGTGTACGAGAAAGCCATTGAGAATCAAATTTTCTCCACTCCGGTGGGCTGGCAATTTTTATTTGAAATCCGCATGCGTTTGATTTCATCGGAGCTCAAAGGAACTGCGTTTTCGCCGATTCCGGTTACTATGCCGCTCTCCAGACGAGAGGCCAAAGAGCAGGCGGAACAGGAGTTGCAAAAAAAGAACGAAAAAGAGAGAACGCAAGAAAGGGGTAGTCGAGGGAAGCTTTCCAGAAAAGCAGGGAGGATGATACAGTTTTCTCTGGCGCTGAATCTGGTTCTTGTGTTTCTCGTAGCTGCCATGTTTGTGATCTTGAATTTCTCACAAACCGATAATATCGTGAACTATAAACGAAATATCACCAATCGTTTTGCCGAGAGAGAAGAAAGGCTGAAAGAGAGAGAAGCCGCCATTCGGGAAAAAGAGCGCAAACTTCATCTCTCCGACAAGGGAGATTCGGAAAACGCAACTTCGGGTCTGGCGACACCGGATGAAAGCGAACCCGCTGTAAATGGCAGAGGGAAATAGATTGAAAAAGGAGATAGGAAAGGAATGCCGGATAAAAGAAAGATTTTAATCGTGGACGATGAGGAGCGCATGCGCAAACTCGTCCGCGATTTTTTGGTAAAAAAAAATTTTGCAGTCGTTGAGGCTGCAGACGGGAGCGAAGCTTTGGATCTGTTTTTTGCGGATTCCGAGATTTCCCTCGTGATTTTGGATGTGATGATGCCGAAACTGGATGGCTTTGCCTGTGCCAAAGAAATCAGAGCCTATTCCAAGGTGCCGATTATCATGCTGACCGCAAAAGGGCAGGAAAGAGACGAACTGCAGGGATTTGAAATCGGAGTGGACGAATATATTTCCAAGCCTTTCGCCTAAGGTTTTAGTGGCAAGAGTAGAGGCAATCTTACGTAGAACCGGAAAAGAGCCGGATGAAGAGCTCTTAGAAGCGGGAGGAGTGGTTCTGAATCGCTCTGCGCATACGGTGACCATTGACGGTCAGAATGTGGATTTATCGTATAAAGAGTTCGAACTTCTTTCCTATTTTATGGAGAACAGGGGGATCGCCCTTTCCAGAGAGACCATTCTGGACCATGTCTGGAATTATGATTATTTCGGGGACACCAGAACCATTGATACACACGTGAAAAAACTACGCAGCAAGATGGGAGAGAAGGGGGATCTCATAAAAACCATCTGGGGAATGGGGTACAAATTTGAAACAAACTAAGGGGCGAAACTCCTTTCAAAAACAATTTTTCTCTTTGCTTTTAGCCGTCTCTGTTGGGACGGTTCTACTTTGTTTGCTCATGAATAATCTTTTTCTGGAGCGCTTCTATACGCGCCACAAGAAAAGGGCGATGAATCAGGTTTATCTCCAGATCAATCAAGCTGCAGAGGAAAATACGCTTTTGTCGAAGGAGTTTCAGTCAAGGCTTCAGGAGATGGCGGAAAAGCACAGCATTGCCCTGTTGGTGCTGGATCGGGATTCGCAGGTTGTGATTACGACTTCAGGATACTCGGAACTGTTAACGGAGAGACTGTGGAAGCGGGTCCTGGAGGGCAAGGTCAGCTCACAGGGAGAATCGAAATACCGGATCGAAGAGGGAAGGGATACCAGGAACGGGCCGGTGTATATGGAGTGCTGGGGGTTCCTTGGAAATGGTACTATTTTTTTGATGCGGACCGCTTTGACAGGCATTCACGACAGCGTCCAATTTTCGAATCGATTCATGGGGGCAATTGCCTTCGTTGCCGTTTTTTTCTGCACGGCGCTTTCCTATTTTTTTTCCTCCCGATTTACCAGACCGGTGAGCGAACTCACCAGGATTTCAGAACGGATGAAGAATTTGGACTTTGATGCGAAATACTCTTGTCATGCGGGAAATGAGCTTGATTTTCTTGGGCAAAACATCAATGAATTATCGGAAATTCTTCTCACCACGATCTCCGAATGGAAGGCCGCCAATATCGAACTGAAGAAGGATATCAAACAGAAGGAAGAGATCGATGAACAGCGCAGAGAATTTCTGTCTAATGTATCTCACGAATTAAAGACGCCGATCGCCTTAATTCAGGGGTATGCGGAGGGGTTAAAAGAAGCGGTGAATGACGATCCTGCTTCCAGAGATGATTACTGCGATGTGATCATGGATGAAGCTGCCCGAATGAACACCATGGTGCAGAAACTGATGACCCTGGACCAACTGGAGAGCGGTGGAGATCCCGTCAGGTTGGAACGATTTAGTGCAAGAGAAATGGTTCAAAATTTCCTGAAATCGGCCGATATATTAGCAAGACAGAAAAATGCAAATGTGCAATTGGTGAAGGGGCCCAACCTTATGGTTTGGGCAGATGAGTTCAAAGCGGAAGAGGTGTTAAGAAATTTTTTTACCAATGCATTGAACCATTTGGACGGAGAAAGGCTGGTGGAGATTTCTCTCGAAAAAATGGATCATAAGGTTCGAATCTCTGTTTTTAATACAGGGGAACCCATACCGGAAGAAGCCCTTCCCCATCTTTTTGAAAAATTTTATAAGGTAGACAAAGCCAGGAGCCGGGCTTATGGTGGAAACGGCATTGGCCTTTCCATCGTAAAGGCAATCATGGATTCCCTTCACCAGACCTATGGGGTAAAAAACTATAAAGATGGCGTATGTTTTTATTTTGATTTGGAAGCAGACCGTTAAACACAGAGGGTTAGGGTTAGGCAAATGAAGAGAATGGACGGCAAGAAATGGGGGACTTGGGTGGCGGCAATTTCCGTAGGCCTGATGGTTACGGGCTGCGGAACCCCTTTTCCCAAAATGAGTGAAGAAGAGTATCAAAAGGTGGTGACCTATGCAGCCGGGATTCTCATGAAATACCAGGTGGGTTCCAGTGACAAATTGACCTATGTGGATCCAACTTATACGCCCCCGGGCATGGAGGATATCAGAGGGCTCCCGGATGAGGATACCGGTTCAGGTGCCTCCTCTTCGATGGCAGGGAGTATGAATGCAGAGGCCCAGTCCTCTTCCGCAGGAGGCGTAAATGCAGGAACCGGAAGTTCTGGTGATACCCCTTCACAGCCGGGGGCAGAAACCTCATCTGACGGGAACGGAGAAAAGAATCACACCGTCCAGGCGGATCAAGTGGAGTTGTCAAAATCCTATGTGCAAAGATTGCGGAAGGCATAGAGATCAAATACGACGGCTATTCAGTGAAAGGTTCCTATCCGGATTCTGCAGATCAGGGGGCTATGGTAGCCGGAGACGGAAAGAAAATTTTAGTCCTGAGTTTTAAACTGACAAATCCTACTTCCGGAGAGCTTGCCGTCAATGCGGTGGGAGCCAATTTGCGGTATAAATTGATGGTAGACGGTGAAGACATTGGTTTTACCAATGTCACGATGATCCCAAACGATTTAAGCTCTTTAGTGACAAAGATTCCTGCAGGCGGGAAGATGGAGGCGGTTTTGCTGCAGGAGATGGATGCGGCAAAGGCAAAAAAAATAGGCTCTGTTTCCTTACAGATTATTTCGAAAGACGGCACTCAGAATATTTCACTCGAGTAAAGGCTGAACATACAATCCGGTTAAATTCTTTGCTTTATCTATTATAGAACTGCACAGCTCTTCCGATAATATTAGTGACGATTGTGAAATCGGTTTTTCTACCCATAGCTATATGAAAAGTCAAGAAAAGATGTGAGGTGGATCGAGTGGAAACAAATATTTTGATGGAAAGCGGCACCAATGAATTTGAAATTTTGGAGTTTATGATTGACGAGCGCTGCTACGGTATCAATGTGGCGAAGATCAAAGAAATCATCACCTATCAGGCGGTGACTCCTGTCCCCAATGCACACCCCAGTATAGAAGGTATTTTTATGCCTCGTGATACGATGATCACAGCGATTGATCTAAGGAACTGTTTGCAAAGAGGGGCCTCCGAGCCGGGTGGTCTTTTCATCGTGACGAATTTTAACAAACTGGACATTGCTTTTCATGTAGATTCGGTGACAGGAATCCATCGTATTTCCTGGGCCGATATTATTAAACCGAACGTCACGATCTCAACGGTTGAAAAAAGTGTTTCCACTGGTATTATTAAACTGGAAGACCGTCTGATCATCATTCTGGATTTTGAAAAAATTGTTTCCGATATCAATCCGAATACCGGATTAAATATGGATCAACTCACTCAATTCGATCAGAGACCAAGAAATGAGATTCCGATTGTTTTGGCAGAGGACTCTCAATTGTTAAATAAATTGATTGTGGAATCTTTGCACAAATCCGGTTATAGCAATGTGAGACATTTTGAGAATGGAAAACTCGCCTATGATTTCATCTTCCAATGCGCAGATGATGGAACGGTTGCACAGAATGTCAGATGTCTCATTACAGATATTGAAATGCCAATCATGGATGGACACCGTTTGACAAAACTGGTAAAGACGGATGATCGAACCAAGCATATTCCTGTGGTGATCTTTTCCTCGTTGGTGAACGAAGAAATGCGCAGGAAGGGAGAGGCTCTTGGCGCAGACAGACAGATGTCAAAGCCGGAGATCGGGCAGCTGGTTTCCACTATTGATGAATTGGTAAATAGCAACCAGAATAAAATTGCCGCAAATGCTTGAAGAGGATGGAACAGGATTACGGGCGCGAAGCGGGAGTTTCGCGCCTTAACTTATGGGAGCGAAAAGGGTGAAGAGGGTCGTGCAGTGGAGTTCTTAGATGGCGGATCGTAACGAATATTTGGACGGAATTTTAAACAATATTACAGATCTGGATGGGCAACAGGATCCGGACAGTCTACAGAAAAATGTGGAAAAAAAGGCGGATAGTCTAAGGAAAACCGCCAGAAACCACGCTTCTCTGGAGAGAGAATTTTTTGCTGCAGAAAATGATCTGCTGGAACTCAATGATATGTTGGACAAGGCGGATCGTAATGTGGTGGTCAGCGACGGCTTGAAGCAGTTGATGGATCACTACGGCGAGATCACGGAGCAGGAAGCTTCTCCTCTCCAGATCGGTCCTTCTGCAGAGGAAACGGATCTGCGAGATAAAGAGGAAAAGTCTCTGGATGATCTCATTGCTGTCCTGGAAAAAGGAAGTGTCAGTCACAATTCCGGAGAACCATTGCAAGAGAGAGACGTGGAAAGCAGAATCGATCCTCGGAGCAGTTCTTCTCTTCCCGACAGCAATACCGAGCAGCTTGAGGAAAAGCCACTTCCTACGATTGATTCCGTGCCCGGCATGGAAGAGATTACAGATCCCCAGAAAGCACTCCGGGATCTGAATATTGATGTGCTCCTGGATAAGGCAGAAGCGCAGATGAAGGAGCAAACGGAAAGTGCGGATCAGGAGGAAGATGCGTCTTCTTTCGCATCCGCTTCTTCACAGGAAGCAGAGAAGTCCTTGACGGAGGAAATTCCAGCCGAGGCAGAGCAGAGTCCTTCAGAGGCAGAGGAAGTACCATCCGAGACAGAGGAGAGCCGATCCGAGACCGAGCAACCTTCATCTGCGTCCGAAGAGGCTTTTTTTGAAAGGGAAGCAGGTCCCTCTGCGGAAGAAGACAGCGTCTCTGAAGTAGAAGAAGACAGCATCTCTGAAGTGGAAGAAGGTAGTACCTCTGAAGTGGAAGAAGACAGCATCTCTGAAGCGGAAGAAGGTAGTACCTCTGAAGCGGAAGAAAGTAGTACCTCTGAAGTGGAAGAAGACAGTACCCCTGAAACGGAAGAATCTACATCTCAAACGGAAGAGATCTCTCTTCATTCTTTTTTGGAATCGCCGGAAGGGGAGGTCGAGGAGACAACAACAGATCATAAGGAGCATTTGGCACCGGAAGACCTGAAAGATTCTATTTCGGCGCAGATTGCGGCAGTGCTATCCGGCGAGGATTTGCAGGCCTCTTTGCAAAAAGCACAAACAGAAGATGGGATGGAACAGAACAATCCGCATTCTGAACAGGAGGAAACAGGGGCAGAAGCGGACATACCGGATTTAGGACAAGAAATCATTCCGAAGAGAAATTGTCGATTCCGGAAGAGATAAAGGAGACTGAAGTGGATCTGAAGGACCTGGACAAGATCATGGACTCTCTGGCAACGGATCATATTGATGATATCGAGAATGAAAAGGGGCAGGCATCCAAAGAAGACATAGAGGCCTTGCAGGCGGCGATGATGGATGAGCTCGGTGACCATGGACAAGAGGAGGAAGATAGTGCGCATCCCCTTGAAAAAAAGAGGAAAGAGAGAAAAAAATCCGGTCAAAAACAGGGACTATTTGCCAGAATAAAAGCCCTTTTTGCCTCTTTGTCTGAGGATGAAGAAGAAGAGGAGACTGCGGATCACCTGACACAAGAGGGGAGCGAAACAAAGGAGAATAAGGCGGAGAAAGATCTCGCCACCGGTCATGAGGGACCAAAAGAAAAGAATCCCGCCAAAGAGGAAGAACAGCTTGCTTCTTTGACAGAAGAAAATTCTCAGGTTTTAAAAGAACTGAACGAAGAAGACGCGCAGGCAGCGGAAAAGAAAAAAAAGAAAAAGAAGAAACCAAAAAAAGAAAAGAAACCTAAAAAGGCACCGAAACCAAAGAAACCCAAAAAAGCGCCGGAGCCTCCACAAGGGCCGCCACCCAAGCGAATCCCTCCCAAACGCATCATTTTGGTTGGAGTCTTTGCGGTTACCTTCGGCATTTTGGTCTATCTTCCTTCGGAAGTTTTTCCGGAACCACTTGTGGTCAAGCAGGCGAAATCGTCCTATAAGAAGGGGGAATACTGGAACACCTATAAGGACCTGTACGGCAAGGCTGCTGTTTTGACAAAGGATCAACAGGAAGAATTTAAGAAGGCGGAAGTGATTTCCAAGATGCAGCGCTATTACGATGAGTATGCGGATTATTCTTCGGTTGTCGGAAAGGAACCGGAAGCCTTAAATGCTTTAATCAAAGGAGTGGGGCGGCATGACGAGATCTACAAGGAAGCCAAAGAAACCGGAGATCCAAAGGTGGAAGAAGAGGTGAGCAATACCTATGATGATCTTGTAACTGCGCTACAGGATGATTATCATCTGACAGATGACCTGGCCAAACAGCTGTATGCGATTGAAGATCCGATTGAATATACCATCCGTCTTCAATGGATTACCGGGGTACGAGGGGCGACAGAAGAGTAAAGTTTTGCGGCTGCCGGTTGTTTTCATCTTGTCAACGAAGCATGACTGTTGGAGAAAAGAGAAGAATGGAGGTCAATTACGATCAGTGATGGGGGGAGTTCCATCAGTGATCGTGGTTGGCCTTTCTTTTTTACCGTTTTTTCGCAAAGATCCGGAAAAGAGAAAAGATCGAAAGATCAAGGAGTCTATGGTATCTGGTTCTTAACCACCTTTTCATGTTATCCTTGAAAAATGAATGAAGAAACGTTATCTTAAGATACGTCGATGTGATTCAGCAAAGAAAGGTGTCTTCACGAAAGGAAGCAGATTTGTCACAGATTACGGGAGACTGGCTGGAGGCGGTCGGGTCTGAATTTAAAAAACCCTACTATAGCGAACTCTATCAATTTGTGAAAAAAGAATATGAAACACAGGTGGTTTATCCCCCGGCAGACGAATTGTTTGAGGCTCTTCATTTAACGCCGCTCCATCAGATCAAAGCGGTGATCCTGGGGCAGGATCCCTATCATGAGCCGGGTCAGGCACATGGGCTTTCTTTTTCCGTAAAACCGGGAACCCCGATTCCACCCTCACTTATGAATATTTATCAAGAACTTCATGAGGACCTGGGATGTAGGATTCCAAACAATGGCTATTTGGTAAAATGGGCAAAACAGGGGGTTCTACTCTTAAATACGATTCTGAGTGTTCGGGCGCATGAGGCTTTTTCCCATAAGGGAAGAGGTTGGGAGCAGTTTACGGATGCGCTCATTCTGGCGGTGGCAAGGCAGGACAGGCCGATTGTGTTTTTGCTTTGGGGAGCGGCTGCGCAGAAGAAAGCAGCATTTATTACAAATAGGAATCATCTGGTTTTAAAAGCGCCTCACCCAAGCCCGTTATCTGCTTATCGAGGTTTTTTTCACTGCAAACATTTCAGCAAATGCAATGACTTTGACCGGAGCGCAGCTGGCTCCGATTGACTGGCAGATTGAAAATATTTAGAAGAGTCTCCCTGTGTTCTGGTAAGGGGAGACCGGTATTTTGCTTTTGACCCACCCATGAAAAGGAATCATCAAATGAACAAACAACCTTTTGTAACCAAAGAACAGATGGAAGAAGTTTCTAGGAAGTATCCGACGCCCTTTTACATTTACGATGAGAAGGGCATCGTAGAAAATGCACGCAGAGTGAACCAGGCTTTTTCCTGGAATAAGGGATTCCGAGAATATTTTGCGGTGAAAGCAACCCCGAATCCGGTATTGATGCAGTTACTGATGAGAGAGGGCTGCGGTTTTGACTGCTCCTCGGAAACGGAGTTAATGCTGTCGAGTGCTGTGGGGGCATCAGGGGAGCAGATCATGTTTTCCTCCAATGACACGCCTCTTTCCGAGTTTGTGTATGCCAATGACCTGGGAGCTATCATCAATCTGGATGACTTCACCCACATCGAATCGCTTGAGGAAGTGGTCCATCCTCTGCCAAAGACCATTTGCTGTCGCTATAATCCGGGCGGTGTCTTTGAGCTTTCCAATGGAATCATGGACAACCCGGGAGATTCCAAATATGGAATGACCAAAGCACAGATTTTTGAAGCTTACCGGATTTTGCAAAAAAAAGGCGTGAAGAAGTTCGGTCTGCATGCCTTCTTAGCCAGCAATACCGTGACAAACGAGTATTATCCGAAACTGGCCGGAGAAATGTTTGCGCTTGCGGTAGAGCTGAAGAAGGAAACGGGAGCGGATATCCGGTTTATCAACCTGTCCGGAGGCGTAGGGATTCCGTATCTTCCGAATCAGGAGGAAAATGATATTTTCGCCATCGGAAAGGGCGTACAGAGACAATATGATGCGATATTGAAACCGGCAGGAATGGGGGATGTAGCTATTTATACAGAAATGGGCCGGTTTATGTTGGGACCTTACGGTGCGCTTGTGACGAGGGCAATCCATGAGAAACACATTTACAAAGAATATATTGGAGTAGATGCATGTGCGGTCAATCTCATGCGGCCTGCGATGTATGGATCTTATCATCACATCACCGTTTTAGGAAAAGAAACGGCACCCTGCGATCATACCTATGATGTGGTCGGTTCTCTGTGTGAGAATAATGATAAATTTGCGATTGATCGGCAACTGCCCGAGATTCATCAAGGGGATCTTTTGCTGATTCATGATACCGGCGCACATGGGTTTGCCATGGGGTATAACTATAACGGCAAGCTGCGCAGTACAGAGCTGTTATTAAAGGAAGATGGCAAGATTTCCTGCATCAGAAGGGCGGAGACGCCGCTGGATTATTTTGAAACTTTCGATATTCTGCCGATCTATGAAAATCTGGAGAAGATCGTCAGAAAACAGCATCCCGGTTTGTAAGAGAGGTGGGAACTCTCTGGCAAGGTGTATCTCAATTTGTTATAATTTTGATGGAATCAGTGCCAGGAACCTGAATCTGTTGTAAGCGGACAGATTTGGCGCTTCTATCATTCTCAATTTGTCGGTACTTTTTAATCATGTTTGGATCTAAAAGAGAGAGGGAGGTATTTCATTATGGCTGGTGGCTTCGGTTCCATGATCGCAAAGCTCAAATTGAGCCCGAAAACAATCGTATTTCCGGAGGGGAAGGATGAACGGATCTTAGAGGCGGCATCAAGACTCTTATCTTCAAACTTCTTACATCCTATTTTGGTTGGAAAAGAAGAAGAGATTTTTGCCGCATCCGAGGTGGCCGGCTTTAATGTTCACGGTGCAAAGATTATTGACCCGGATCACTTTGATCGTTTCGATGAAATGGTCGAGTTATTTATGGAACTTCGTGCCGGCAAGGGGATTACATTAGAGCAGGCCAGAGAGACTTGCAGGCAGGCCAATTATTTCAGCACGATGTTGGTGAAGATGGGGATTGCGGATGCTCTTCTTGGTGGAGCCACCTATTCCACTGCGGATACGGTACGTCCTGCACTGCAGCTGATCAAAACCAAGCCGGGGAATAAATTGGTATCTTCTTGTTTCATCATGGTTCGTCCTTCTGCCAGCGGTGAAAATGAAATCCTTGTCATGGGGGATTGTGCCATCAATATTCATCCGACGTCGGATGACCTGGTAGAGATCGCACATGAAGCTTCGGAATGTGCCAAGATTTGGTGTAGATCCGAAGGTGGCATTCCTGAGCTATTCCACCATGGGCTCGGGTAAGGGAGAAGATGTCGATAAGATGCGAACTGCCTGTGAAAAAACAAGAGCAGCCTTCCCGGATATGCAGGTGGCTTCCGGAGAGATGCAGTTTGATGCTGCGGTGGCGCCAAGGGTCGCTAAGAACAAATGCCCGGATGATCCGGTGGCAGGACACGCAAATACCTTTATTTTCCCTGATATCAATGCAGGAAACATCGGATATAAGATTGCACAGCGCCTAGGGAATTTCGACGCTTACGGGCCGATTCTCCTAGGGTTGAATGCGCCGATCAATGATCTTTCAAGAGGCTGCAACGGACAGGAAGCCTATTCCATGGCAATTATTACCGCCTCTCTTTGCTGATGGTCGCGGAAAGTAAATTGCGCAAACAGATCGCTGACACCTGCCTGCAACTGGAAGAGCAGGGACTTTTGCTTAGGAGTTGGGGCAGCGTGTCGGCAAGACTGAATGAGCAGGAAATGATCATTACACCGACCGGGATTGCTTACAAAGATCTGACACCGGACAAGATGGTCAGAGTGAATGTGCATACGCTCTCATTCTCCGGAAGCAGAAGGCCTTCCAGTGAGGTGCAGATTCATGCATCCATTTACAGAGAGAGGACCGGGGTAGGAGTGATCGTTCACTCCCATCAGGTCTATTCGTCCTGTGTCAGTGCCATTGCACAAAAATACCTGCTCTTTATGAACGATGGGAATAAGACGAAGATTCCTGTGGTTCAATATGCTTTTCCCGGATCGGCCGATGTCGCCGAACAAGTTGTTTTTTGCCTAAAAAAACATCCGGCCGCTCATAGCCTCCTTCTGGCGAACCATGGGGTGGTTTGCTTTGGCGAAACGTTTGCAGCAGTCATGCAACAGGCCAAACAGTTGGAAATCATCAGTTATAATTATTTGATTGATGTGTGTAATACAGAATTAAAGTATGGGATTGTAGAGGGATTTTCGAGCTTTCGTAAAGAGGGAAAAATCTACTATATCCGAAAGGATACCCCGGAGCGGCTTAGGCAGATTCATAAGCGCATCTATCGAAAAAGATCGGATGTGTCTTATATTTTACATAATCAGGCAGAGGCAGATGAGATTATCTCCCGAAGGTATACTTCCGTGCGGCCTCTGCTCTTAGATTCGGCACAGATCTGTGGCAGTCTTATTCGCATTCCTGCCAACGAATCCGGTAAGGGAAGAGAAACACTTTCCATTAAAAAAAATGTAGATGTGGTATTCAGTCCGAACGATGGGGTCTTTTGTCTGGGAGGCAGCCGGAGTGAGGCGGAAGCCAGGGCACTCATTATGAACAAAGGATGCATTGCGCAAATTGCAGCAATTCGCAGAGGGCATGCGAACTATCTTTCGACTTCGGATTGTAGAAAGGCGAATCGGCACTACCATCACGTCTATGCGGGGCTTTCCCGTGGCGAGCCGGAACTTTAAAAGCTGCCATTTGTGTTCTCTGAATGGCCGTAACATCAAATCTGCTACGGGATCTCGTCATGAGAAAGATGTTTAATTTCTACAGTATCTTTCTTCAAATGCAGAAACGGGAATCGGTTTCGAAAAATAGTAGCCCTGAAAGACATCGCAGTTGCAATCTAAAAGAAAATCAATTTGTTCTTTTTCTTCTACACCCTCAGAAATGACCATCATGCCCAGGTCTCTTGCCATGGCAATAATATAAGCAAGGATGGTACGATTTCTTCTGTCTTTGGACATTTCCCTTAATAGTGACATGTCAATTTTCAAAGTGTCTGCCTTCATATCTTTCATCAGGCAAAGAGAAGAGTAACCGCTTCCAAAGTCATCAATCTCCACCTTGAAACCATAATTTTGCAGGTTGGCAACGGTGGAGAATTGCTTGCGGTTATTATTCATCAGAGCCGTTTCCGTAATTTCAAGATGCAGTTTTTCCGGCTGAATTCCATATTTTTTTGTCAGATTCAAAAAGACATCGTAGATGTTGATGAAATAAAAATCTTTGGGAGAAATATTGACGGAAATGTAGCACTGTTCCATAGGAGTATCTTTCCAGCTGTATAAAAGCCTGGCCGCCGTCTCCCATACAAAAAGATCCAACTGATAAATATAACCGGTTTTTTCCAGTACGGGAATAAAATCTCCGGGCATTAGCATGGTCCCATCCGGTTTGATCCAGCGGATCAGAGCCTCCGCGCCCAGAATCGTTCCATCCGCCATGGATTGCGGTTGCAGATAGAGTTGCAGTTCTTTCTGCTGCATGGCTTCATTTAACTCATTTAAAATTCGATTTTCATAGACGGTTTGCTGGAGCATTTCCGGTGTATAGTAGGCGATGCTGTTCACATTGTCGTGGGAAACACTGGATCTGGCCATGGCAGCACGCTCATACATGGTGGGAATCAGGATATCCAGATCTTTGATTTCATAGACTCCAATCTGAAACTGGATGCGATAAGAATTGGATTCTATGGAGTGTGAAACGGCCTCGACAATTTCGGCCACCGTTGCTTCGGAGTATTTTTCTTTTTGCATCAGAATCGCAAAGTGATCGCCGAAGAGACGGCTGCTCACTTCAATATGATACCGGGGGTCGCATAGCTGCTGGGCAATTCGGCATAAGACTTCGTTGCCCTTTTCGGAGCCGAAGAGGTCGTTGATCAGTTTAAAATCTCGAATGTTGGTGGAAATCATATAGCGCCTGATTTCAGGACTTTTTGAGAGAACCTCCTGTACTTTTTCAAAAAATCCTTCACGGTTATATAAGCCGGTTAAGGAATCATGGGTAGCGCGTTCATGTTCCATTTCCAGTGCGTTGACATCAATCGTACGGTCCGTAATCGTGATATAGTAACCGAGATCATGTTCCTGCTCATCTTTGATCCGCTGGTAATCGTATCCCAGATGCTTGGTCTGATCCGGAAGGGAAAGAGAGTCGATCCAGTGACAGGACTGCATTTTGGAAAGGTTGTGCTCTTTATATTTTTGTTCCATGTGATCTCGTAGTGAGTCTGTTTTTTTATCCAGATGCAGGAGAGAATAGCATTCCGGGTTTGAGAAAATCATCTTGCGGCTCATATCAAAACAGGCAACGGCGTTATGCATAGAAGTCACGGCATAGGTCAATACACGCACAATCAGGTCGCGTGGAATCAGAATCTGCGTCGAGTAGTAGATGAGGCAGACAAACAAGAGGTATAGAATCAGGGCGAGGTCAAGCGGTATCTGGATGATGGTATAAAGTCCGTCCAGGATTAGAATGGTTGAAAATACGACCAGAAGAATCAAATATTTTCTCCGGTAGAGGGGAGAGGCATTGATGACTCTTTCGATCAAAACGACAAGGGTAAGCACCGCAATGAGATACGAAAGGATGAGATGCAAGTGATAATAGGGAGTAGAGGTATGAAAGATGTGATAAGACATGTTGTCGAACCACACCATTTCAGAGGTGGTGAAGGCGTGGTGATCATGTACATTCATGATAAAGGAAAAAGTATCGCACATGGAAGCGATCAGAAAGAGAACAGAGAAGTGGAACGATCTTAGGCGACTGTCCGTATAACAAAGGACAAAGCGGTAAAAAGCAATTAAAAGCCAGGCGGTCGAAGCATAATACATCCCTTGAAAGAAGAGGATGTCTTTTTCCTGTATGGAGATAATCGAAACCAGATTGAAGGCAATGCTAATACAAGTGAGAAGATTCACTTGATAGAGAAGGAAATTCAGCTTATTTCTTCTAGCGCGGAGACCCTGAGTCATAATCAGAACGACGGCGATCAACACGCTTAGAGTAATCGTAAAGAAGGATTTCATTCTTTATTCGTCTTCGTCCTCCGGTGACATGTATTTGGCTTCAAAATCCGTAACTGGGAGCGGTTTGTCAAAATAATAACCTTGAAAGGCATCACAGCCTTTGTCTTCCAGATAATCTAATTGTTCCTTCGTCTCTACTCCTTCCACAATGATATGAATTTTCAAATTTTTGCACATTTCAATAATGGAATCCAGAATGATGCGGCTACGCTCTAAGTGCGCAGTTTCATGAAGAAAGGCAGGCGCAATCTTGACGGTGTCCACCTCGACATCTTTCAGTGTGGTAAGAGAGGAGGAACCCGTCCCAAAAGAATCTATTTCCACGATAAATCCCTGGGCAATCAGGCGGTCGATGACACGACGATTGGAACTGGTTACAAAGACGTCTTCCGTGATTTCCAGGCGCAGCGCCGCAGGAGGAAGATTGTATTCTGCTACCAGATCGGAAAAAGTAGAATCAATATCCAGATAAAAGAAATCTTTTTGAGAGAGGTTGACGGAAAGAAACAGACCGTCCCAGCCCCTGTTGTACCAGGTTTCTAACTGAGAAGCAGCCAGTTCCCAGACGTAACGGTCAATGAGGTAAATCAGACCGGCTTCCTCCAGCACCCCGACAAAGGCGGCAGGAAGAAGGATCCCTTTCTGCGGGTGGTTCCATCTGACCAGCGTTTCTGCGCCGATCATGGTTCCGTCAGAAGAGATGCGCGGCTGCAGAAAGATGCAGAAATCTTCTTGATCCAATGCCTCTTCGACTTCACGAAGAACCTGTTTTTTGGAATGGATCAGACTTTTTAGATCCGCATTGTAGTAAACAATACGGTTCCCATTTTGGGTTTCGGCATAGGCAAGTGCTTTGGAAGCATATTTGCACATGGAAGACACAGAGGCGTCTTCTCTTAGCCCGTCGTATACGCCGGCATGGAGAAAGATATGATAGGGGGCGGAATTTTCGGTAATTTCATTGAAATGCACCAGAATCTGCTCCCTGCTTGCGCGTTCCTTGTGGAGGAGAAGTAGAAACTGATCGCTTTTAAATCTGCCCAGGAATTCGTCTTTTTGACAGCAGGCTGCCAATTTTTGGCGGTTAAGCGCAGCATTTTCCTGCCGATCTCTCTTCCGTATAATTCGTTGATTCTGCGGAAATCTTCGATGGCAATACACAGCAGGTTGTATTGGTCGATCGAAACCTGCTGGATCTTATTGTAAAAGGCAAGTTGGGAATCGAGTCCGTCAATTTGTTCAAGCGGATCCTGAAGAGACGATAATTTTGTTTTCTTTTCTTCACCCATAAGAACGTCCTTGTTTCAAATGAAGATGAATGATTGTTACCAAACATGCCTCGCAGAATATAGGAATATGTGATGCCTTTTCTTCTGTTGATGGCACTGAGAAGGTCAATTTGTGTATAGTTTTTCGGAGACTGTTGTGGTAAACTGAAGATGTTGTTTAGAAATTCATCAAAAAACAAGAGCATTTTTAATAATAAGGAGGCAAGGCCGTGAAATCCGATCAGGAAGGCAGTGTAAAAGACGGCAGATATATTGCTTATATTTCCAGTTATACGTTTGGTTCCAAGGAAGATTATGGAATTCGTGTCTATGATGTGGATGTGGCAAAGGGCAGGATGACGGAGAAGGACAAGGTGGAAATCACAAACTCGTCCTACCTGACGGAGTCGCATAATCGAAAGTTTTTATATTCCATTACGGATATGGGAGTAGAAGGTTACAGGATTCGGGACGACGGCACGCTGGATAAGATCAATGAGGCTTCGATCAATGGAATGCGAAGCTGTTATCTTTCTACGGATTATGAGGACAAGTTTCTCTTTTGTGCTGGCTATCATGACGGGAAGGTGACAGTACTCAGGCTAAACGAGGATGGCAGTATTGGTGCGATCACGGATGAAATCTATCATAAAGGATTGGGACTGGGAACCGGTCGCAGCAATATGCCGCATGTGGAATGTGTGCGGATGACAAGGGATAACAAATATGTCTGTGCTGTGGATTCAGGGATGAACAGGACCATTGTTTATCAGTTAGATCACAGAAATGGGACGTTAAAGAATGTAGACATCATTCATGCGGACCAGGAGGCAGCCCCCAGACATATTCGTTTTTCTCCGAACGGGAAGTTTGCTTATATTGTTTGTGAACAGAAGAGTTTAATTGACGTTTATCGCTATGAAGAAAGAGATGGGGCGCCGGAGTTCGAGCGCATTCAGCAGATTGCAACCAATGCGGAGGACGATCCGGCGGGAACGGCAGCCAGCGCTTTACATTTCACTGGATTATCGTTATCTGATCAGTTCCGATATGACAACCAATGAGGTCGTGATCTTTAAGTCCGACTTTGAGACGGGACTTCTCTCCAAGATACTGAGTCTTCCGATTGCGGGAACCTATCCGAAGGATGCCATGCTTTTTCCTGATGATCAGCACCTCGTGTCGTTAAATCATGAATCCAATACGTTGACCTTTTTCACCTTCAATGAAAAAAATAAGACGCTGGTGATGAACGGTCCGGAAATCCCGGTTGACCGACCCAATTGTATCGTGCTCCACAAGCTTCCGAATGAATGATGCGGTTTTCAGGTTCGGCGCATTTTAGATGATACGGATCCGGGATCCGATAGAGATGGAGCAAAACTTATTTGGAATAAAATTGCAGGATAGATGATGCTTTTGCACTCATGTTCGTGATCATCGCATCCAGTAGTGTAATCGCACACATACTCTCAACAACAACAATGGCACGGGGAACAATCACAGGATCATGTCTTCCGTGAATTTCAATTGAAATCGGTTGTCCGTCCGTCGACACCGTCTGTTGCTTCTTGGCAATAGACGGTGTCGGTTTGATATAAGCGCGTAATATAATTGGATCACCGTCGGAAATTCCACCCAGAATCCCACCGCTATGATTGGTTGCCTTTGAGATTTCCGTCTTTCATGCAAAACATGTCATTGTTCTCGCTTCCCTTTTGGAAAGGAGCAAGGATTCCGTCTCCAATCTCTACTGCCTTCACAGCACCAATGCTCATGATGGCCTGTGCCAGTATCGCATCCAGTTTGCAAAATACAGGGTCTCCGATGCCGGCAGGGACGCCGTCGATCCTGCATTCGATCACGCCTCCGGCCGAATCCCCTTCCGCCTGGCACTGTCTGACATAGTCGCCTGCTTTTTGATCCGCCGTTTCATCCACCAGGCCGGTGGGAGAAGAAAGCACTTGTTCGGGAAAGATCCGCTTAGTTTGAGTCTGAACGGGTCCAATGGATTTTGTATAGGCGGTCGTTCGAATTCCCATTTCAGACAAGAGCTTTGCACAAAGGGCGCCGGCCGCCACTCTGGCTGCCGTTTCTCTGCCGGAGGACCTTCCTCCTCCTCTATAATCTCTAAAGCCATATTTGCAGTCGTAGGTATAATCGGCATGACCGGGGCGATAACAGCCGGCAATCTCCCGGTAGTCTCTGCTGTCCTGTGCCGTATTGCGGATCAGCAGCGCAATAGGAGTGCCTGTCGTTTTGTCTTCAAAAACCCCGGAGAGGATTTCCACGAGATCTTCTTCCGCTCTGCAGGTGGTCAGGTTACTCGCCCCTGGTTTGCGCCGATTTAAATAAGCCTGAATGTCGGAAGGCCTGACCTGCATTCCTGCCGGAAAACCGTCAATGACGACGCCGATGGCAGCGCCGTGCGATTCGCCGAAGGTAGTGACGGTTATATTTTTTCCAAAAGATGATCCAGACATTTTTTTCAAAACCTTTCTATTTCTTTTGACGTAGGATAAAAGAATCGTTTATAATCATTGGCGTGTCAAAAGATCAAAAGCTCTCTTGGAATTCTTGATGCTTTTGATACTCATATCATAGGATATCATGAATCTGGGAGAAAAAGATGAACGGGTTTCTGTTGGTGGCAGTTAAGCTTTTGATCGGTTTTATTGCACTTATCATGATTATCAATGTGACGGGAAAGGGAAATCTGGCGCCTTCTACCGCCAGTGACCAGGTGCAGAATTATGTGCTGGGCGGCATCATCGGCGGTGTGATTTATAATGAAGCCATTTCTCTCTTGACCTATATTGCGGTTCTTTCCATTTGGTGCGGCCTGGTCCTTTTTTTTCGATGGATCAAAACGTATAACGTGAAAGCAAAACAGATTTTGGACGGAAAGGCACGGATCATTATTGACAACGGAAGATTGAATGTGGAAAATTGCAAAAAAGCAAGGCTCAGTGCGCATGATGTTGCCTTTAAATTGCGTACGCATAATATTTATTCCACCAGAGTGGTGAAGAGAGCGGTGGTCGAGCAGAACGGACAACTGATTATCATTCAGACAGGTGAAGAAAATCCGAAATTTCCGCTGATTACAGACGGTCAGCTACAATCGGAGATTCTGGACGTGATTGGCAGAGACGAAGATTGGCTGCATGAGGAAATGAAGAAGCAGGGGTATCAGGAATACAGCGAGATCTTCCTTGGAGAATACACCGATGGAACTCTTGTTTTTACCCCTTATCACTCCGAATCGGTCAATACGAATCAAACAGAGATATAAGACGGGCAGAAGAAATATTTGGTAGCTTTTTAGATTATGGAAGGAATCATGATCTTTTAAAAGAAAAACTTCCATAAAATTTAATTTTTGCTATAATAATAATATATTAATGTTCGTATAGTGATAGAGGATATCCTGACGGCATGAATAATATATTATTATTGGAATCGCCCTGCTATCATAAAATGATTGCCGGGATGAAGAAGATCATTGTAAAGCACCGGAAGCTCTACCGTTTCATCTTTATGCTTACGGTGTTCTTTACGATCCTTATTTATGGTGGCTGTCTGTTAAGGGCAAACCGCAAGAGGCTTTTATGTTTCTTTTGCGCAATCGTGATTTTCTCTTGTAGCAGTAGCTTCACGTTTATGTCCGCTAGACAAAAGGAAATCTCCTATCAGGTGGAAGGGGCCAAACGAGAAGCGGATTCGGACTTTCTGGATGCACCAAGGCCTGCCTTTGCAGAAGAAGAGGAAACCTTAGCCGGTGAGGAAGGTGCGCCCATTCCCGCACAGGACAGGGTATCTCTGGAAGACGTACTGGCGGCTTCCGCGGATCCGGTTTTGTCGGAGCGTCATGAAGAGAGGGAAGCAGAGAAAAAAACGGTCTTTCACGTTTCTGACTGGAAACTGATTCTTGTGAATAAGCAACATCCGATTCCGGAATCCTATACCTTTCCGATCGGGAACCTCAGCAAGAATATGCAGTGTGACGCGCGCACGATCGAGCCGTTGCAGAGGATGCTGAAGGATGCCTATGCTGCCGGAGTCTCTTTGATTGTGACGTCCCCTTATCGTTCGGGAAACAGACAGAGCCATCTTTTTCGTGCAAGGGTATCGCAGTATATGGAAGGCGGCTGCAGTTATGCGGACGCTTACAAGAAGGCCGCTTACGCAATCACAATCCCCGGGGCATCCGAGCATCAGATTGGTCTGGCTTTCGATATCATCACAAACTCCTATAGTCAACTGGACGAAGGGTTTGGCGACACGGGGGCAGGCAAGTGGCTTGCAGATAATGCCTATCGTTATGGTTTTATCCTGCGGTATCCGAAAGGCGGAGAAACGGTCACCGGCATTGAATACGAACCATGGCATTTTCGTTATGTAGGCGAGGATGCGGCAAAAATCATCTATGAGAATCATCTAACGTTGGAAGAGTTCTGGGAGCAATATTTATATCATTGAATACGCAATCCACCTATCATATTTTAAAAACAGAAGGTTCTGCAAAACGCGCCGAATTGGTGACGGTGCATGGTGTCATTTCCACCCCCGTCTTTATGAATGTGGCAACGGCCGCGGCGATCAAGGGGGCTGTCTCCACAGAAGATCTGGAAGGGATTGAGAACGAGGTTGTTCTTTGCAATACCTATCACCTGCATTTAAGGCCGGGAGACGCTGTCATCTATAAGATGGGCGGACTGCACTCTTTTATGTCCTGTCGAAAGCCGATTTTAACCGATTCCGGCGGGTTCCAGGTGTTTTCCCTTTCCAAGCAGAGAACCATTAAAGAGGAAGGCGTACATTTCCGTTCTCATATTGACGGACATCCTCTTTTTATGGGGCCGGAAGAAAGCATTCGGATTCAGTCACACCTGGGCAGCACGATCGCAATGGCCTTTGATGAGTGTCCTGCCGCCTATGCGGATCCTGCGTATGTGAGGGATTCGGTACAACGCACGACAAGATGGCTGCGCCGTTGCAGGGAAGAAATGAAACGGATGAATGCGCTGCCGGGTACCGTGAATCCTCATCAGCTTTTATTTGGAATCAATCAGGGAGCAATTTATCCGGACATCCGTGTCGATCATGCCAAACAGATTGCCGAAATGGATTTGGACGGGTATGCCATCGGCGGATTGGCGGTGGGGGAGACACACGAAGAAATGTACCGCGTGATCGAGGCGGTGGTGCCTCACCTTCCCCCGGAATAAGCCTACGTATTTGATGGGGGTTGGCACACCGCAGAATATTCTGGAAGCGGTAGAGCGCGGGGTGGATTTTTTTGATTGTGTCTATCCTTCCAGAAATGGCAGGCATGGACATGTTTATACCAATCACGGCAAACTGAATCTGCTCAACAAACGGTTTGAAACCGATCCTCATCCGATTGAGGAAGGTTGTTCCTGTCCCGCCTGCAAGCGTTATTCCAGAGCTTATCTGCGACATTTGCTCAAAAGCGGTGAAATGTTAGGAATGCGCCTTTGCGTTCTGCATAACCTTTTTTTCTATAATCGTATGATGAAAGAAATCAGAAGTGCACTGGATCAGGGGTGTTTTTCCGAATATAAAAGGAAAATGCTGAACGATCTGAATGAGGCGGGTCTTGAGAAGAATCGATCTTATCAGGATATTGCCAAGGGATGGAAAAAGGGATCGTGAAAGACGAAGATTTCGTCTTGTCAATTATTTTGAATTCTTGTATGATTGTAAAGTATTGCGCAGGAGAGCCTGTGACGAATACGGATAGAGGAGAGGATAAAGGAGAGCAGAATGAGTGCGTTACTTAGTTTGGCTTCGGCAGGAGCTGCTTCCAACGGATTGGTGATGGTGGTTTACATCGTCGTGATTTTTGGAGCCATGTATTTCCTGATGATTCGACCGCAGAGAAAAGAGCAGAAGCAGAAGGCGGCGATTCTGGCATCCATGGCGATTGGGGACAGTGTCAAAACCAGTTCGGGCATGATCGGCACCGTGATCGATCTAAATGAGGAGGACGGTACGGTGATTGTGGAATTTGGGAACAATAAAAATTGTCGGATTCCCATGGTGAAGGAAGCGATTATCGAGGTGGAGAAGCCGGAAGATGCGCTAAAAGTGCAGGAGACGGTGGAGAAGAAAAAGAAATAAAGATTACCAATAGTCTTTTGTAAGCCGGATGGGCAATCATCCGGCTTTCTTTACAAATGAATGGAGAGACAGATGCAGCTGAATTTTGTATGTATTCCAGGGGACGGGATTGGACCGGAAATTATAGACGAGGCCAGGAAAGTGGTCTGTCGGTGTGCAGAGCTGTACGGCCATCAGGTGAGAACAGAGGAAATCCTGATGGGAGGTGCCTCCATTGATGCCTATGGCATCCCTCTGACCGAAGAAGCGGTGCAGACGGCAAAAGCGGCGGATGCCGTACTGATGGGGGCTGTCGGTGGGGATAGTACGACATCGCCCTGGTACCGGCTTCCACCCAACAAGAGACCGGAAGCCGGTCTTTTGCAGCTGCGAAGGCGGCTGGGTGTCTTTGCTAATTTAAGACCGGCCTATCTTTTTCCGGAAATGAAAGACGTCTGCCCGTTGCGAGAGGGGGCTGCCGACCGGGGCTTTGATTTGCTTGTGATGAGGGAGCTGACGGGAGGTCTTTATTTTGGCGAGCGGCATACGGAGGTGGTGAACGGAGAGAAAAGGGCGACGGATACGCTGGTTTATTCGGAGTCGGAGATTCGGCGTATTGCCGTGAAAGCGTTCGAAATTGCCGAAAAAAGAAGGAAAAAGGTAACCAGCGTAGACAAGGCGAATGTCCTGGATTCTTCCAGGCTTTGGAGGAGCGTGGTCGAAGAGGTGGCGGTTCATTATCCGGACGTGACACTGGAACACATGTTGGTAGATAATTGTGCCATGCAGTTGATTTTGGCTCCCTCTCGGTTTGACGTGGTTCTGACGGAGAATATGTTTGGAGATATTCTCTCGGATGAAGCCAGTATGATTACCGGCTCGATTGGAATGCTTCCCAGCGCTTCTTTGAATGAGACCAGGTTCGGTTTATATGAGCCCAGCCACGGCTCTGCTCCCGATATCGCAGGGAAGGATATTGCCAATCCGATTGCAACGATCCTTTCTTCCGCCATGATGTTGCGGTATAGCTTTGGCTTGGAAGAGGAAGCACTGGCCATTGAAAATGCGGTTAAACAAGTCCTGAGGGATGGATTTAGAACGGCAGATTTGATGCCAAGGCAGGCAGGATACAGTTCGATAGAAGTGAGAAGATGCGGTTGCCAGGACATGGGAAATGCGATCGCGGAGAGGATCAAAAAAGATGAAAAATAGTGATACGGTAACGCGCGGAATACAAAGAGCGCCCCATAGAAGTTTGTTTCATGCACTCGGTTGGACGGAAGAAGAGATGAAAAAGCCGATTATCGGCATTGTCTCCTCCCAGAGCGAAGTGATCCCCGGCCATATGGAGCTGGATCGTATCGCAGAAGCGGTTAAAATGGGGGTTGCGGAAGCTGGCGGAATGCCGGTGGTGGTCCCTGCCATTGCGGTTTGTGACGGGATTGCAATGGGACATACGGGAATGAAATATTCTCTGGTAACCAGAGATCTGATTGCAGACAGTACCGAATGCCTTGCTTATGCACACGCATTCGATGGGATGGTCATGATCCCGAATTGTGATAAAAATGTACCCGGTCTTTTAATGGCGGCGGCAAGAGTCAATATTCCAACGATTTGTTTCAGGAGGTCCCATGCTTGCCGGAAAAATTGACGGCAAAAAACGCAGCCTCTCCGCCATGTTCGAGGCGGTCGGAGAAGTGACTTCCGGCAGGATGACGGAAGAAAAACTGAGCGAATATGAGGAAAAGGCATGTCCGACCTGCGGCTCCTGCTCGGGGATGTACACGGCAAATTCCATGAACTGTTTAACGGAGGCAATCGGTATGGGACTGAGAGGAAACGGAACGATTCCGGCCGTTTATTCCTCCAGGATTCGATTAGCCAAGCATGCCGGAAATCAGATTATGGAACTGGTTAAGAAGAATATCCGCCCCAGAGATATCATGACAAAGGATGCGTTCATGAATGCCATGACCGTAGATATGGCGCTGGGCTGTTCCACGAATACGATGCTTCATCTGCCTGCCATCGCACATGAGGCGGGGGGGTGGAAATCAATATGGAGACGGCCAATGAGGTTTCCGACCGCACGCCCAATCTTTGTCACCTGGCGCCTGCGGGTTCGACCTATATGGAAGATTTGGAGGAAGCAGGCGGCGTGTATGCGGTGATGAAAGAGCTGACAAAGAAGAATCTGCTTATCACAGATCTTTTGACCGTGACAGGAAAAACCGTAGAGGAGAATTTGAAGGGGGTTCAAAACCTTGACGAAACTGTGATCCGTCCGATCGACCATCCTTTTCTGGAAAAAGGGGGAATCGCCGTACTCCGGGGAAATCTGGCTCCAGATACCGGTATTGTGAAGCAGTCTGCGGTAGCGGAAGAAATGATGGTTCACGAAGGTCCCGCACGCGTCTTTGATTGTGAGGAGGATGCCATTGCCGCCATTCTGGGGGGGAAGATCAGGAAGGGAGACGTCGTCATTATCCGGTATGAAGGCCCGAAGGGAGGACCGGGGATGAGAGAGATGCTTAGTCCCACCTCTGCCATCGCCGGTATGGGGCTTGGGAGAGACCGTGGCTCTCATTACCGACGGCAGATTCTCGGGCGCATCCAGAGGTGCTTCCATCGGGCATGTATCTCCGGAAGCAGCGCTGGGAGGTCCCATTGCCCTTGTCAGGGAGGGAGATCTCATTTCCATTGATATCCCGCATCATCGATTGGATATGAAGGTTTCAGAACAGGAGCTGGAAGCAAGAAGGAAAAACTGGAAGCCGAAAGAATCCAAAGTGACAGGCGGTTATTTAGCAAGATATGTAAAAATGGTCACCAGCGGCAATCAGGGTGCGATTCTGCAGTAAGGGGCAAACAATGTTACTAACCGGCGCACAAATTGTAATCGAATGTTTGAAAGAACAGCAGGTGGATACGGTTTTCGGATATCCCGGCGGAACCATTCTCAATATTTACGACGAGCTTTACCTGCATGAGAAGGAAATTAGGCATATTCGTACTTCTCATGAGCAGGGGGCAGCACATGCGGCGGACGGTTATGCCAGATCCACCGGTAAAGTCGGGGTATGTATGGCGACCAGCGGCCCGGGTTCTACCAACCTTGTCACAGGTCTTGCAACCGCCTATATGGACTCGATTCCTATGGTTGCAATTACCTGTAATGTCAATCTTCCCCTGCTTGGCAAAGACTCCTTCCAGGAGGTGGACATGACCGGCGTCACCATGCCGATTACGAAGCATGGGTTTATTGTGAAGGACATTAAACAACTGGCTCCTACCATACGAAGAGCTTTTCAAATTGCCTCTTCCGGTAGAAAGGGGCCGGTCGTGGTAGATATTACCAAGGATGTCACACAACTGAAATGCGAATTTACCAAAAAGAAACCGGAGCCTCTTCTGCGCCCCCAAATATGACGAACAGGATATCGAACAGGCAGTAGCGCTCATTCAAAAGTCCAAAAAGCCCTTCCTTCTGGTAGGAGGAGGCGCAATCAGTGCAGATGCGGGAGAAGAACTTGCCGCATTTCTGACTAAGATGGATGCCCCCGTCAGCGAAACCTTGATGGGAATCGGCGCTTTTGATGAGGATAATCCTCATTTTACCGGCATGATCGGCATGCACGGAACGAAGGCTTCTAATCTGGCGGTTTCCGAATGCGACCTTTTGATTGCACTGGGAGCCCGTTTTTCCGATCGCGTCATCGGCAATCCGAAGACCTTCGCTTCTAAGGCAAAAAAGCTGCATATTGATATTGATCCGGCTGAAATCAATAAAAACATCAAAGCAGACGCTTCGATTGTCGGCGATTTGAAGGAGATTCTTACCGATCTGAACCGAGCGCTTCCGGCACAATCCCATCCGCAGTGGACGGCGCATGTAGAAGAGTTGAAGCACAAATTTCCCATGCAATATGATCAAACGAGGCTGACCTGCCCGTATATTGTGGAAACTCTGAACCGTTTAACAAAGGGAAATGCCATTCTATCGACGGATGTCGGACAACATCAGATCTGGACGGCCCAGTATTTCACCTTTCATAAGCCCAGAACCTTTTTGACTTCCGGAGGCCTTGGTACCATGGGATATGGACTTGGTGCCTGTATCGGTGCCAAGGCGGGAAACCCGAATACCCCCTGCATCAATATCGGGGGCGACGGCTGCTTTCGAATGAACATGAATGAGTTGGCCACCGCCTCCAGCTATCATCTTCCGGTGATTCAGATTATTATCAACAATCATGTGCTGGGGATGGTCAGACAGTGGCAGACACTCTTTTACCAGAAACATTATTCCGCCACCGTCCTGGATTCAAATGTGGATTATTGCAAGGTGGCGGAGGCTCTCGGGTGTAAGGCGCTTCGCATTACCAGAAGGGAAGAAGTGGAAGACGCGCTCCTGGAGGCGCTTCATTCGGATCAGCCGGTGGTGATTGACGCAGTGATTTTAGAAGACGACAAGGTGTTTCCGATGGTGCCCGCAGGTGCGCCGGTCAGCGAATGCTTTGATGAAGAGGATCTCAAGAAGAGAGAAGAAAAGAATTGAGTGCCGGAAGTGCCCTTTTTGCATCAGACAGATGGGGAAGCCTTCGCACACTTTCCCGAAGAAGGAGGACAAAAAATTGAAACGAGTTTATAACTTTTCAGCCGGTCCCGCGATGCTTCCGGAGGAAGTGCTGAAAAAAGCAGCGGAAGAGATGTTGGACTTTCATGGCAGCGGCATGTCAATCAATGAAATGAGTCACCGCTCACAAACCTTTCAAGACGTGATTGATCAGGCGGAACAGGATCTGCGCAGACTCATGGGAATTCCGGATTCGTACCGCATTCTTTTTCAAAGCGGCAGCGCAACCCATCAATTCGCTGCCATTCCGATGAACCTGATGAAAAAGAAAAAAGCAGCCTATATTATCACCGGTCAGTGGGCAAAGAAGGCTGCTGAAGAGGCGAAAAAGTATGGAGATGTTTTCGTCCCCGCTTCCAGCGAGGATCAGAACTTTTCTTATATTCCGGACTGCAGCAACCTTGCCCTTCCGGAGGAGATCGATTACGTCTATATTTGTGAAAATAATACGATATACGGTACAAAATTCCATTCCCTGCCTGACACCAAGGGACATGATCTTGTTGCAGATGTATCCTCCTGCTTCCTATCCGAGCCGGTAGACATCACGAAGTATGGGGTTATGTTTGGCGGAGTCCAGAAAAATATCGGCCCCGCCGGGATGACGATCGTGATCATAAGAGAAGATCTGGTAAAGGAGGAAACCTGTCCCTTCTGTCCCACAATCATGAAATACAAAACACAGGTGGATGCAGGAAATCTCTATAATACACCGAATTGCTGGGATATCTATATTTGTGGTCTGGTCTTTCAATGGCTGTTGGAGAGGGGCGGACTGTCCGAAATAGAAAAGAGAAATCAGGAGAAGGCAGCTCTACTTTATGAATTTTTGGATCAGAGCAAACTGTTTCGGGGGACGGTCCGGAAGGAAGACAGGTCCCTGATGAATGTTCCCTTTGTGACCAATTCCAAAGAGATGGATGCCGCCTTTATTGCGGAGGCAAAAGAAGAGGGACTGGTCTCTTTAAAGGGACACCGCAGCGTTGGAGGAATGCGTGCCAGTATCTATAATGCCATGCCGATTGCAGGCGTGCAGAAACTGGTTCACTTCATGGAATCTTTTGAAAAGAGAAATCGTTAAATACAGCTATCACGGGAGGAGAGAGATGACGTACCGGTACCGCTGTTTAAATCCGATTGCCAAAATTGGTTTGAATCGCTTTACAGAAGACTATATACAGACAGATACGACGCAGGAAGCGCAGGCCATTTTGGTGCGAAGCGCGAAAATGCTGGAAATGGAATTTGATCCGGGGCTTCTCTGCATTGCACGTGCAGGGGCAGGAGTCAATAATATTCCTTTAGATCGATGCGCACAGAAAGGCATTGTCGTTTTTAATACGCCGGGAGCCAACTCCAATGCCGTGAAAGAAATGGTGATTGCCGCTATGTTTCTGGCTTCTCGCGATATTATTTCCGGCGTTGAGTGGGTGAAGGCAAATGCGAGAGATCCGGAGATCGCCGTCCTCACGGAAAAAGAAAAGAAAAGGTTTGCGGGAACCGAAATTGCAGGGAAGAAACTGGGTATTATCGGACTGGGAGCGATTGGTGTGCGCGTCGCAAATGCCGCCAAAAACCTCGGCATGGAAGTATTCGGATATGATCCTTACCTCTCGATTGACGCTGCCTGGAATCTTTCCAGAGACGTGCATCACGTCCTTTCTTTAGATGAAATCTATAGCAAATGCGATATCATTACCATTCACGTGCCGGCAATTGAAAGCACCAGGGGAATGCTGGATGCGGCAGCCATTTCCAAGATGAAGAAAGGAACGATCCTGCTGAATTTTTCAAGAGACCTTCTGGTGGACGAACATGCCGTTCTCTCCGGCATCAATTCCGGAAAAATAGCGAAATATGTCACGGATTTTCCCAATACCGTCGTGTCGGGACACGATCACTGTCTGGTTATTCCGCACCTTGGCGCTTCTACGGAGGAGTCGGAGGACAACTGTGCGGTGATGGCGGTGCTGGAGGTCAGAAATTACCTGGAAAACGGAAATATACACAACAGCGTCAATTATCCGGACTGTGATCTCGGGATCTGCCAGAATCCGAGGCTGGCCATTTACCATAAGAATATTACCAATATGATTTCACAATTCACAAATGTGATTGGAAAAGACGGACATAACATCGTGGAACTCTCCAACCAGTCCAGGGGAGAAATCGCGTACACCATGATGGATGTCGAAAGGTCGTTTTCTGCACAGTTGGTGGACCAGCTTTCACAAATCGAAGGGGTTTTTCGGGTCCGAGTGGTAAAAAATGAAGGTGGAAGATAAGGAGTATTGGCATGAACAGCAAGCTGTATAAATTGATGAACTGGCCGGAAATCGAAGAAATTATTTACTCGGACGGAAAGGATCCCCATCGTATCCTCGGGGCACATAAGGTCGGAGGCTCCATGTTGGTGCAGTGTTTTTTACCGGAAGCGGAGAAAGTAGAGGTTCTGCTTCGTAAGGGTACAAAGAGCAGGCGCTATGAAATGGAACTTGCGGATGAGGCCGGTTTTTTTGCAGCACTGCTTCCCTATCAAAAAGATCCGCACGCCTATCTTTATGAGGTTACCAATCAGGACGGCACACAAAAAACGATTGCGGATCCCTACACCTTTGAGCCGGGAATTCAAAGAGAAGATTGTATTAAATTTACGAGCGGAATTCATTATTCCATTTATGAAAAACTGGGAGCACATCCACAGGAAAGAGACGGCATACAGGGATGTTCCTTCGCCATCTGGGCGCCCTTTGTTGCAAGAGTCAGCGTGATCGGTTCCTTTAATCATTTTGACGGAAGAATCCACCAGATGAGGGAAGTGGATCCCTGCGGAATCTATGAAATTTTTATTCCGGATGTAGGTGCGGGAGAAGAATATTGTTTTGAGATCAAATCGAAAGCAGGGGATATTTTCCGCAGAGAGGATCCCTTTGCTTTTGTTAAATCGAAGAAAAACGAAGGCTGTGCCCTGATCACGAATCCGCCGGAAATGATCTGGCATGACGATGCCTTCCTGCAATCCAGGAAAAAAGCAGATAAGGCGGAAATGCCCCTTTCGATCTGCGAAATTTCTCCGGATCTGTTTTTGGCGGATCGCAAGATTGCGGAGGATGACGTTTACTTATCCGAGGCCCTTCTTCATCTGGTGCAGGAGAATGGGTTTAATGCCGTGGAATTTATGCCGGTAATGGAACATGACGATGCGGATCCCTATGCCGTCACGAATTTTTTTGCGCTTTCCTCCAAGATCGGAAGGATGGAGCATTTCATGAAGGTCATTGATACGCTGCACCGGAACGGAATTCGTGTCATTCTGGACTTTCCCGCCACCTTTTTTTCCGAAAAAAATCAGTCGCTCTTCCGTGCAAACGGCAGCCCCCTCTATGAATACGCAGAGCCCACCAAGGAGCGTCAGCCTAAGTCCGGTTATCTGACCTTCGATTTTGGCAGGAAAGAAGTGGTGAATTATTTGCTGTCCTGTGCGCTTTACTGGTGTTCGCTTTGTCATGTGGACGGTCTGCGGATTACCGATATCGCCAAAATCATTTACCTGGATTATGACAGGCCGCCGGGCGGCTGGATTCCCAATATCTATGGGGGAAACCAGAACCTGGAGGCGGAGGATTTCGTCAAAACGCTGAACCAAACGGTACATAAAAAGGATAGCGGTATCCTGATGATCACCAAAGAAACCGCCAATTGGCCGAAGGTAACCACTTCTGCCAAAGAGGGCGGACTTGGCTTTGACTATAAGTGGAACAGCGGCTGGGCGAGAGATTTTTTTGCCTATATGGATAACGATCCCCTCTACCGCAGCGGGCACCACAACGAGCTGGTTTTCAGCCTGATCTATCATTATACGGAGCATTTCCTGCTCAGTTTTTCTCATGAAGATATCGGAGGTTTTTCCGAAATGCTGTCCCGCATGCCGGGAGATTCCAAGCAGAAAGAGGCGGGAGTACGGTTTGCCATCGCTTACTTAATGGTACATCCGGGGCGCAAAATGATTTTCCGCGGGGTCTGTGAAATCGAGGCGGATCATGAGAAACATTTAAGAACCTTGATGCAGGATTTAAACCGGCTGTATTTCGAGCACCCGGCGCTTTACGAGTTGGATGACGCAGAGGGTGGTTTTGAATGGATCAATTCCATGGCGGCACAGGAATGCATGATGTCGTTTGTCCGGCATGGAAAAAAAGAAGAAGATATGCTGCTCGTCGTCTGCAATATGGCGGGGATTCCGAGAGAATTTACCGTAGGCGTTCCCAGAGATGGCAAATATACGGAAATTTTGAATACGGATGCCAAGGAATACGGCGGAAACGGATTGGAAAACGGCACAGAAGTGCTGGAAGTGGTGAAACGCGAGGCGGACGGAAGAGAGTTCAGCATACAGGTGAAGGTCGCTGCCTCCAGTCTTCTTGTGCTCCGCTTTGTCCCTTATACCGCACAGGAAAATAAGATTCGTTTGATTCGACATGAGACTTATGTGAAGATGGAGGAGGAGCAGGACGAGAGTAGAGAGGCGCTAAGGAAGAAGCAGGAAGCGGAAGAGGAAAAGCTGCTTGCCGAACTACGGAAAAAATATGAGCTGGAAATGTCCAGACAGGAAGAATCCATTCGGGAGAAGTATCATAAAATAGAGGCGGAAAAAATCATGCATATAGTGAAGGCTTCCGCAAAAAAGACGGAGTAACCTTAAATGATAGGGAAGTGGCTCACTTTAACGGCAGGAACAGATCCCATAGAGATGGTGAGTGAAGTGACGGATCATCAGATCAGTGAAATGCGCTGCATCGTTTTTTCAAGAACTTACCGGATCAAGCCATGCAATTTGCCATCCAGGTAGCGGTTACCCTGCTGGTGGTACTGGTAGCGCTTCGCCTCATCCGCATGCTGGTCGGCGTGGTGAAAAAATCTCTGGATAAGACGCAGATGGATGCAGGAATGAGCGGGTTTCTCTGCTCCTTCCTGTCGGCGGCGCTGAAAGTCCTTCTTCTATTCGGGGTTCTATCTTCCTTCGGGGTAAATTCCGCAAGCATTGTGGCGCTTTTGGGTTCTGCCGGTGTCGCCATCGGTTTAGCCCTGCAGGGCGGACTTTCCAATCTAATCGGCGGTTTGATTATTCTGATTTTGAAGCCTTTTGTCGTAGGGGATTATATTTCCGAAGACAGCCATTCCCATGAAGGAACGGTGCAGGAAATCGGCCTGTTTTATACCCAGCTGTATACCTATGACCAGAAGGTGGTGGTATTGCCCAATGGAGATCTGGCAAACACCGGCGTCATCAATATGACAAAACAGCCCAGGCGGATGTTGGAAATGAAAGTGGGGGTCTCCTATGATGCCGACATTGATCAGACCAAACAAGTCTTAAGAAAGGTAATGGAAGAGTTGCCGGAGTCGCTGAAACAAGAACCCTTCCTTGTCTTGTAGACTCGTTGCAGGACTCCAGCGTGGTCTTCGGCCTCCGATGTTTTGTGAAAACGTCGAATTATTTCCGGGCGAAATGCGATCTGACCGAGCAGGTAAAGAAAGCACTGGATCTGGCAGGAATCGAAATTCCCTATCCCCAGATGGATCTTCATCAGCGTTAAGAACAGTGGAAATGAAATCGAGAAAAAAACGATCTTCCGCGGAAGATCGTTTTTGGCTGGAAATCGGACTTGAACCGACGACCTACTGATTACGAATCAGTTGCGCTACCAACTGCGCTATTCCAGCATATAGAAAAGATGGTATTTTTAAACCGAATAAAATTATACCAGATTCCTGCGGTTTGGCAAGTGTTTTTTCTTTCTTTTTAAATAATTTACATCGAAGGCCACTTGCATTATACTGTTAGGGTTGTGGATACAGAAAGGATATGGAAGGAGTTTACAAGATGAATCAAAAAATTGGAATCAAACAGGTGGTAGCCATCGGCATTGGCACCGCGTTATTCGCTGTTCTTACCATGGTTCAGGTACCGCTCGGTTTTATTCCGAATACCTCGCTTCAGGTCAGGATGGCGGTTCTGGCTTTTTTCTCTGCCGTATTCGGACCGGTAGTCGGCGGTCTTAGCGGAATCCTGGGGCATGCACTGGGAGATGCGATTTTTTACGGCTCTGTCTGGTGGAGTTGGGTTTTTCCGGAAGCAGTGGTCGGTGTCGGCATTGGTCTGTTTATGAAGAAATTGGCAGTGGAAGAGGGAGAATTCAAGGGCTCCAAGCTGCTGCTCTTTAATATTGTTCAGGTTGTGGCAAATGCGTTGGCATGGATTGGCCTTGCTCCCGCACTGGATATTCTTATCTATACCGAACCGGCAAACAAGGTGTTTTTGCAGGGAGTCTTTGCCTTCATCGGCAATATTATTATCATTGGAATTTTGGGAACCCTGCTTTTGGTAGTCTATTCTCAGATTAAGGGCTCCTCCTCCGGTCTGAAGAAGGAAGACTAAAGAAACTCATGGACAATCCGATCATCGCATTTGAACATTTTTCATTCAAATACCGTACCCAGGAGGAACCTACCCTTGTGGATTTGAATTTGAAGATCCACAAGGGGGAAAAGATTCTGATTACGGGGCCCTCCGGTTGTGGGAAATCTACGATTGCCCATTGTATCAATGGTCTGATTCCATCGTCTTACCCGGGGGAGTTATCCGGTAGTCTGGTTGTAGACGGTGTCAAACCTTCGGAAGAAGGCGTGTTCGGGATGTCTCATAAGGTGGGCACCATCTTGCAGGACACCAATGGACAGTTTATCGGATTAACGGTTGCGGAAGATATTGCCTTTGCGCTGGAAATGAAGCTCGATCACAGGAAGAGATCTTCCAAAAGGTGGAGCAGGCGGTTCGAACGGTCGATATGCAGTCTTATCTGAAACATTCTCCGTCCGAGCTTTCAGGAGGTCAGAAACAACGGGTTTCTCTCGGCGGTGTTTTGGTAGACGATGTCAAAATTCTTCTGTTTGACGAACCGCTGGCTAATCTTGATCCCGCAACCGGCAAGAAAACGATGGCGCTGATTGACGAAATCTGTAAGCAGAAGAAGATGACCATCGTGATCATTGAGCATCGATTAGAGGATGTGTTGTATCGTGATATCGATCGGATTGTCGTTTTGCAGGAAGGCAGAATCATTGCGGATGAAAAACCGGACGACCTTTTGTGCACCAATCTTTTAACAGAAGCAGGAGTAAGAGAACCTCTCTATGTGGCAGCGCTGAAACACGCGGGATGTAAGATTTCTCCTCAGGATGCGCCGCAGCACATAGACAGTATGAATGTGCATCCCTATCGGGAACAGGTACGAAACTGGTTTCAGAAGACGCCGGTTTCTCTTGCCCCCAATGAGAATCCGGTGATCCTGGAGGCAAGCCACCTGTTTTTTTCCTATCGCAAGGAAGAACCGATTTTAGAGGATGTATCGTTTCAAATCCGCAAAGGGGAGATGATTTCTCTTGTAGGAAGAAACGGTGCGGGAAAATCCACACTTGCCTCCCTGATTATGGGATTCTGCAAACCGGATCGCGGAAGAATCCTGCTTAGCGGCACGGACATGTCCCCTCTGTCCGTGAAGGAAAGAGGGGAGAAGATCGGACTGGTGATGCAGGCACCCGGTCAGATGATTTCCAGGCCAATGATCATGGACGAGGTGGAACTGGGACTCTTGGTGAGAGGTGTGAAAAAAGAGGAAAGGCAGAAACGGGCAGAGGAGGCCCTGCGGATCTGTGGCTTATACCAGATGCGCCACTGGCCGGTATCCGCACTTTCTTTTGGACAAAAAAAGAGAGTCACCATAGCCTCCATTCTGGTCATGCAACCGGAAATCCTGATTCTGGACGAACCGACGGCGGGACAGGATTTCAGACATTATACAGAGATCATGGAATTTTTAAAGAAATTGAATCAGGAACTGGGACTTACGATTGTCATGATCACCCACGATATGCATTTGATGCTGGAATATACAGACCGGGCGCTTGTCCTGTCAGACAGGAAGCTTCTTGCAGATGATAAACCCGCCCGCATTTTGACGAACGAAATGATTGCGGACCGTGCCTATCTCAAGAAAACCTCTTTGTATGATCTGGCTAAAAAATGCGACATTACAGAAGCCGATGATTTTACGGAGCGTTTTATTGCCTTTGAGAGGGAAGGGGGACGGGCCCTATGAACAGGCTTCTAAGTTATGAGGAAAAAAACACGCCTCTTCACCGCTTGTCCGGTGTCACCAAATTGGTATTTTTTCTGTTGTGGTGTCTGACCAGTGCCCTGACTTATGACACGCGGGTACTTTTGGTCATGGTAGGCATCAGTCTGGTGCTGTATGTCCTTTCCGGAACGACCTGGCAACAGGTACGGTCGGTCTTTGCCTTTGTCATGGTTTTTATGGTGTTGAATCTTTTTGCTATTTTTATGCTTTCTCCTTATCAGGGGACTGCGATTTACGGGAGCAAAACGATTCTTTCCCCTTTCCTGCCCGGTCATGCGCTTACCAAAGAGGAACTTTTTTACCTGTTCAACGTATTTATTAAGTACTTTACGGTCGTTCCTTCGGTCTTTATCTTCCTGGTGACCACAGATCCTTCCGAATTTGCCGCTTCCCTCAACATGGTAGGGCTTCCTTATACCATTTCCTATTCGGTCGCCATCGCCCTGAGGTACATCCCGGATATCCAGTCCGACTTTACGAGAATTCGGAACGCCCAGGAGGCCAGAGGGATTGAAATGAGTAAAAAGGCATCTCTGCCGGAGAGAATCCGGCGAACGTCCAATATCATTTTTCCGCTTCTGTTCTCCTCCATGGAACACATTGACGTGGTATCCAATGCAATGGAACTGCGCGGTTTTGGTAAAAAAAAGAAGCGCACCTGGTATGCTTATCGAAAACTAGAGTTCATGGATATCCTGGTTTTATCGGCAACGGTGATTTTCTGCGTAGCAGCCCTTTGCTTCACCTTCTATGACGGAAGCAGGTACTGGTATCCCTGGCATTAAACGAACAGAGCAAACGACAATCACAATCGTTTAATAGAAACCTGCGCCACCTGGCACAACAGAAAAAACCCGCCTCGGTGATGAACCAAAACGGGTTTTCATATTCGTGGAAACTGAGATTCCCTGCTTACGCACGCTCGACTTTGCCGGAGCGCAGACAGCTGGTGCAGACATTCATTTTCTTCGAACCGCCCGGAACCTTTACGGACACATGATGTACGTTGGAGTACCAGATCCGGTTGGATCTTCTATGTGAATGGCTGACGTTGCTTCCGAAATGGACGCTCTTGCCACAGACTTCACATTTCGCCATTTTGACACCTCCTTTACATTACCGATGTTTGTTTACGGCGCAAAATGTCCGCAACGGTGATATTCTATCAGAATGTTCATAAAAACGCAAGAGAGAAATTGAAAGAATCGTCTTTTTATGGTAGTGTAAGAAATGTCTTTTTAAATAAAAATGGAAGCTATGCTTCGGAAATGGGGTCAGAATGAAATCATCTTCGATCAATACGCATCTGGGGAAGATCGCGATTGGAAATGAAGTAATTGCACAATATGCCGGTGCGGTAGCGACAGAATGTTTCGGCATTGTCGGAATGGCCAACGTCAGCATGAAGGATGGATTGGTCAATCTGCTTAAGAGCGATCATATGACAAAGGGAATCAATGTGGTGCTTTCCCCCAGTCAGAAGCTGACTCTGGATTTTCATGTCATTGTAGCTTACGGCGTCAATATCTCTACGGTTGCGGATAATCTGATTGACAATGTGAAATACAAGGTGGAAGAATATACCGGTATTGAAATTGAGAAAATCAATATCTACGTCGAAGGCGTCAGAGTGATCGATTAAACAGGAGGACGGTATTTTGGCTAATAACACGATTGACGCACGTCTGCTTGCAAAGATGTTTCTTGCAGGCGCTAAAAATCTGGAAGCAAAGAAAGCATGGATTAACGAGTTGAATGTATTTCCCGTCCCGGACGGAGATACGGGAACCAATATGACCATGACGATTATGTCTGCCGCCAAAGAAGTGACGCAGGCGGATCCGTCCGATATGAAAGCCATCTGCAAGTGCATTTCTTCCGGCTCTCTTCGCGGAGCCAGAGGAAATTCCGGCGTCATCCTCTCCCAGCTTTGCGCGGTTTCACTCATGTGGTGAGAGAGGAAGAGACGATTGACGCGCCGATTATCGCCCGCGCCTTTGAAAAAGCGGTGGAGACGGCATATAAGGCTGTCATGAAGCCCAAAGAGGGAACGATCCTCACAGTTGCCAAGGGCGCAAGCGACAAGGCCCAGGAACTGATCCTGGAGGGGAAGACCGATCTGGAACCATTCTTCGCGGAGATCATTGCGTATGCAGAAGAGGTTCTTGCAAAAACGCCTGAAATGCTGCCGGTTTTAAAGCAGGCAGGGGTTGTGGACTCCGGCGGACAGGGACTTGTGCAGGTGTTAAAGGGCGCCTATGATGGTTTTCTTGGCAAGGAATTGGATCTTACGATTGACGAAAATGCCGGTACTCCCGGAGCCTCCTCAATCGGCGGTCCTAATTTAGAGGCTGTTTCTTCTGCAGAAATTAAATTCGGCTATTGCACCGAGTTCATTGTGCTGTTGAAAAAGGCCCTGACCAAAAAGCAGGAGGCCGACTTCCGTTCCTTCCTGGAGTCGATTGGAGACAGCATCGTTATGGTCGCCGATGAGGATCTGTGCAAGGTACACGTCCATACGAACGATCCGGGTCTGGCTTTTCAAAAGGCTCTCCTGTACGGTGAGCTTTCCAACATGAAAATTGACAATATGCGCCTGGAGCACAGAGAAAAATTGTTCCACATGGAGCAGGGCGGAGGCGCTACGGAGATTCAGCAGGAAGTTTCCGGGCAGGCGGAGAAGCCGGCAGAAGCACCTGCTCCGGAAACGGTACATAAGGAAATCGGCTTCGTGGCGGTATGCGTCGGCGAGGGGATTGCGAATATTTTCCGAAATTTAGGCGTCGATCAGGTCATTGAAGGCGGACAGACAATGAATCCGTCCACTGCGGATATTATGGATGCCGTGGACAAGGTGGATGCCGATACGGTGTTTATTTTGCCCAACAACAAAAACATTATTCTTGCAGCCAACCAGGCCGTTGCGATGGATGAAAAAAAGAAGCTGATTGTTATTCCTTCTAAAACCATTGCCCAGGGGATTTCAGCCGTAGTCAATTATATGGAAGGCGTCGGCGTGGAAGAAAACAAGGAGGCCATGACAGCGGCTTTAGACGAAGTACATAGCGGCGAGGTCACCTATGCCGTGCGGGATACCACCATTGACAACATCGAAATCCGCAAGGGTGATTTCATGGGGATTGGAGATAGTGGAATCGCTGCGGTTGGTACAAGCTGCGAGGAAGTCACGATGGACCTGATCGACAAAATGGCGATTGACGAGACGGAGCTGATTAGTATTTATTACGGGCAGGATGTCACAAAAGATGAGGCGGATCATTTGCGCAATCTTGTTTCTTCTAAATATGCAAACCATGATGTGGAGTTGCAATTCGGCGGACAGCCGGTCTATTACTACCTTGTATCTACGGAATGATGAGCGACATCATTTTCTTATGTGATCTTGGCATTCCGGTTGCTATGGATGGATATGAATCTTAGGGTTTTACAACAACCAGTCACTGTTCTGAAAGGCATCGGGTCGAAAACAGGAAAGCTCTTCGAGAAGTGTGGAATCACAACCATCGAAGAGCTTTTGCGCTACTATCCGAAAGGCTATGACATCTTTGAGCCGCCCATTTCTCTTGCAGAAGTGCAGGATGGTATGCACTGTGCGCTTTGCTGTACCCTCGTGGGAGAGCCGTCAATCGGATTTTATTCCGGAAAAACGGTGATGCGTCTGAAAGGCACGGATGGAAGCGGTCAAATCACCCTTTCTTATTTCAATGCGCCTTATTTAAAAAAAGTATTACAAGCGGGAGAGCAGAAAGTTTTTAAGGGGGTAGTAAAAAAAAGGGGAAACACCCTGAGTATGGACCAGCCGAAATTTTACACCACCGAGGAATATCTTCTTTTGCAGAATTCGATGCAGCCGAACTATTCTCTGGTCAAGGGACTGTCCAACCATATCATTCAGAAAGCGATGAAGGAAGCACTCCTTCAATTTCCCCCTGACCAGGATCTTCTGCCGGAAAAGATTCGCAAAAAAGAAGGGTTTGTTTCTCTGTTTCTTGCCCTCCATGATATTCATTTTCCAAAAGACAGGGATTCTTATTTACAAGCCAGAAAAAGACTCGCCTTTGATGAATTTTATTTCTTTTTGGCTAGACTAAAGGAACGAAAGGAAGCGGAAAGTACCTCCAAAAACCACTGGCAAATGATCGAAACGGCGGATACTTCCCGGCTGGTTGAGGCTCTGCCCTATGAACTGACGCAGGGACAACAAAGGGTCTTTCAGGATATTCGGCAGGATCTCTGTTCTGACCATACGATGAACCGTCTGATTCAAGGCGATGTCGGGAGCGGAAAAACCATTCTTGCCTTTTTGGCTCTTCTCATGTGCGCTTCCAACGGCTTTCAGGGGGCAATCATGGCGCCTACAGCGGTTCTGGCTGCACAGCACTTTGCGCAATTTACAGAACTGACCAGAAGATATCACCTGCCGATTCATCCTGTTCTTTTAACGGGAAGTTCCTCTGCAAGGGAGAAAAAGGAAATCTATCACGCGATTGCAGCAGGAGAATACAATGTCATCGTCGGGACCCATGCTCTTTTTCAAGAAAAAGTAATTTATAAAAATTTAGCGCTGGTCGTGACCGATGAGCAGCACCGGTTCGGGGTCAGACAGAGGGACTTTCTTGCGGGGAAGGGTAGGGACGTTCATGTGCTTTCCATGTCCGCTACGCCGATTCCGAGGAGTTTAGCCCTGATTCTCTATGCGGACCTGCAGGTGAGCACCCTGAAAGAACGTCCGAAAAAAAGAAAGCCGATCAAAAATGCCATTGTGGATGCCTCCTATCGCCAAAAGGCCTATCAGCTGATCATCAAGAAAGTGAGAGAAGGAAGACAGGCTTACATCATCTGCCCCATGGTAGAGGAAGGAGAACTGGAGGGGGTCCAGAATGTGACTGCCTATACGCAGATGCTTTCCCGTCTTTTGCCAAACGATATTCGAATGGAAAAACTGCATGGAAGGATGCGATCCGAAGAAAAAGACCGTATCATGGAAAATTTTGCAGCACATCACATTGATGTTCTGATTTCTACGACGGTCATCGAAGTGGGGATCAATGTTCCGAATGCTTCCGTGATGATGATCGAAGATGCCCAAAGGTTTGGGCTTGCACAACTTCATCAGCTACGGGGACGGGTTGGCCGAGGGGAAGAGCAATCTTTTTGCATCTTTGTAGATACCTCTGGAGGGAAGGCCTCCAAAAGACTGGAGATTCTGGGCAAAACAAATGATGGTTTCGAAATTGCAGAGGAAGATTTGAAACTGCGCGGCCCCGGAGAACTGTTCGGTCTTAGGCAAAGCGGAGAGCTTTCTTTCCAGATCGCTGATATTTATCGGGATGCAGACCTTTTATTCCTGGCAAAGAACCTTCTACCGTGCTAGTTCACCGGAGAGCTGTCCGGGACTTCCGCAGTCTTCCGGCTCCCGAATCTTCCGCTTTCCGAGTCTTTCGGTTTCCGGAAGTCGGCATTGACTAAGTGATATGCTGTCTGGTATGATTGTTTGGCATAAATGGGTGTTGCGTAAAAGGGATTTTCTTATGTAAGCAAGCATATCTTACGTTTATGAGGATTTGCTACGGATCAAATGAAGGAAGATAGAGGATTGGTTTTTAATAAAGGAGAAATGAAATGATTCATCCGTCTTATGTCGATTTAATGAAAGTGGTCAACAAGGATGTGGAAGAAGGAGAGGAACCGGTCATCAGCAGTCGCTATTCGATTGTGATGGCGACAGCAAAGCGTGCAAGGCAGTTGATCGCCGGTGATGAGGCGCTGGTGCCCATCAAAACCAATGAAAAGCCGATGAGCATTGCCATTGATGAGTTGAGCCATGATCAAATCAAGATTCTGACGGACGAAGAAAAGGCGGAGAGGAAATCTCACAAAGGCGAAAGGGTTCTGCCGCATCCGACGAAGATTCTGCCACAGGGGAAGCGGAATAGGAATCATGAAGGTTTGTTTTGTATCTCTTGGCTGTGATAAGAACCGAATTGATTCTGAAGTAATGCTCCATACGCTTTACGATCATGGCTATGAAATCACGGAGGATGAAGATGATGCGGAAGCAGCAGTGGTAAATACCTGCTGCTTTATTCTTGATGCTAAAAAAGAGAGCATTGACCGTATTCTTGAATTTGCCGAAAAAAGAAAAGATGGTCGCTTGAAGGCGCTAATTGTAGCCGGCTGTATGGCGCAAAGATATGGGAAAGAAATTCGGAAAGAAATTCCCGAAGTGGATGAAATCATTGGAACCACTGCTATTGATCAGATTGCCCTTGCCCTGGATCATGCACGGATGGGGGAGGAAAACGATTATTTCGAAATATCGACCGAAAACTGGAGGGAAATCAAAAGCGGATTCTTTCAACGGTTGGATATTTTGGATACTTGAGAATTGCAGAAGGTTGCAACAAGCATTGCACCTACTGTGCCATTCCGATGGTGCGAGGCGCTTATCGCAGTGTACCGGAAGAGGATATTATTGAGGAAGCCAGGAGTTTGGCTGAGAGGGGAGTAAGAGAACTGATTCTGGTAGCGCAGGAAACCACTCTGTACGGGATGGATCTTGACGGAAAGAAGCATCTCCCCCGGTTGTTAAAGAGACTTTGCCACGAGGTAGAGGATGTTTTTATCAGACTTCTATACTGCTATCCGGAAGAAATTACACCGGAGCTGATTCAGGTCATGAAGGAGGAGCCTAAAATCCTGCATTACCTGGATATGCCGATTCAGAGCGGATCGGATCAGGTATTAAAACGGATGGGCAGGCGGACCAGCACCTCGCAGATTCGAGAGATCGTACAAATGCTCCGCAAAGAGATTCCGGATATCTGTCTGCGAACGACCTTAATTACCGGATTCCCCGGCGAGACGAGTAAGGAACATGAAGAAACCCTGGCTATGGTGGAAGAGTTGTGCTTCGACCGTCTCGGTGTCTTTCCTTATTCCAGAGAAGAGGGGGACACCTGCTGCGTTGATGAAAGGGCAATTAACGGAAGCAGTCAAGAAACGCCGAAGAGATCAGATTATGAAGTTGCAGCAGAAAATTGCATTTGCAAAAATCAGTCTCTGAAGGGAATCACCATGCAGGCTATGATTGAAGGGAGCATTCCTGAGGAAGAAGGAGAAAACGGTCACCCCGTATATATCGCCAGAACGTATCGCGATGCCCCGGATGTGGACGGTCTGCTCTTCCTTCCCTATGTACAGAGGGATCATGAGAGTGGAGACATGATCAAAGTTCTCATCACTGCGGCGAAGGGATATGACTTGATTGGAAAAGAGGTAGAAGCATGAACCTGCCGAATCGATTAACTATTTTACGTATTTTCCTGATTCCGTTCTTTGTTTTTTTTATGCTGTCGGATTTTTCCAAATGGATTGCGCTTATTATTTTTGTGGTTGCATCTCTCACCGATATGTTAGACGGCAAAATCGCCAGGAAATATAATCTGGTGACGGACTTCGGGAAATTTATGGACCCCCTTGCGGATAAACTTCTGGTTTGTTCCGCCTTAATTTGTCTTGTGGAATTGAAACGGATCCCGGCGTGGATTGTCATTGCCATTATTTCGAGAGAATTTATTATCAGCGGTTTCCGTTTGGTTGCTGCGGAAAAACAGATCGTCATCGCAGCGAATTTCTGGGGCAAGATTAAGACGGTTTGCCAAATGTTCATGGTGATTCTGATGATCGCAAATATCAGGGCGCTCACGCTGATTACGCAGATCATGATGTGGCTCTCTCTTATCTTAACGGTGGTTTCTCTGATGACTTATATGGTGCAGAACAAATCCGTTTTGCATGGTGAATGATGAAAAAGTGCTTGATTTTTTCTGCAGGCGATTTTTCCCCTGCACAAATGGAGCAGGTGGAGCGAACGAAGGATGATCTGGTGATTGCCTGTGATGCCGGATTTGCTCATTGTATCTGTGCCGGTATCACTCCTGATTATATTATTGGCGACTTTGATTCTATGAAAGAAACTGCATTAGTGGTGCAGGAAGCCTTTCGAAGTTTTCGGAACCGGCATCCGGATCGTGTTCTTTCTCTTTCTGTCAGAAAAGACGATACCGACACCATGTTTGCGGCGAAGTTCGCGATGCAGAAGGGATATCAGGAATTCCGGCTGTTTGGGATGCTGGGAGGCCGTCGCTTCGACCATGCGCTTGCCAATTTACAGACGCTTCTTCTCATCCGGCACCACAACGGAAGGGGAACGATCCTGGATCCCTCCTGCACGATTCAAATTGCGAAAAATGAAACCGTTTGTTTTCCGGCAGGCACAAAGGGATATCTTTCCGTGATCCCTGTTGACGGAGAAGCAAGGGGAGTGACTTTAAAGGGCTTGTCGTTTCCCACACAGGAGGAAAACCTGTTTACCGACTCAACCAGAGGCATCAGCAATGAGTTTTTACCGGACAAGGCCGCTTCCGTCAGTGTAAAAGCAGGCACGCTCCTCCTGATTGTCACGCATATCCCTTGACCTGATATCTGTACATGGTAAGAATAAGTTTCAAACCGGAAAGACATGAGGCGGGGAGAACGATTTGTTTTTTTAGAATTGCTATGGTATAATTCAAAACTGTTGCAGATGCAGTTTGAGAGAGTCAATTGGATGATAGAAGGGAATCAGGGGGAGGAAGTTTCGTGTCCGGCTTATATTTGTTCGTAACGGTGATTTATATTCTGCTTTGTCTTGTCATGCTGGTTTTGATTTTATCACAGGAGGGCAAACAGCAGGGATTAGGCGCCATTACCGGTGCTTCACAGGAAACGTATTGGTCAAAGATCAAGGGGCACACGAGAGAGGGGATTATCCCGCGGGCAACGATATGGCTTGCAGTTGTTTATTTTGCCCTTTCTCTGGTCATCTCTTTGGGACTGGTGAAATAAGAGTTGTTCTGATGATACTGCCCGGATCCGTCTGTGATTCGGGCTTTTTTTCTGAAAAAAAGGAAGAGCGATAAAATTGCATTCGAAACGTCCGATCAAAAAACATCATAGCTCCTTGGCACAAAAGAAGGAATCTATAACCCCCTTGATGCAGGGAGGGGAAGCAGGCAAGAACAAAATCCTGTCTTTCATGAGAGATCCCGCCTATGTACCGATGAAGGAAAAGGAACTGGTCCTCATGATGCAGGTGAAGGACGATCGACGGGAACTCTTCAAAAGTTGCCTGAACGACCTGCTCTCCGAGGGAAGAATTACAAAAACGAAGAGAGGAAGATATCAGATCGAGGATTCCCTGATTGTCGGAACCTTTATCAGCAACCGGGCGGGCTTCGGCTTTGTAGAGGCGGAAGGACTCGAAAACGACCTGTATATTGCGGCGGAAAATACGGCGGATGCTTTTTTGCTGGATACGGTAGAAGCGAAAGTTTTGCCTGCGGGCAGAAGCGGTAGACGGGAAGGCAAAATCGTCAGAGTGCTGCTTCGCGGAATGAGCAGGCTGGTGGGCACTTATGACGAGCACCAGCACTTTGGTTTTGTAATACCGGATAATCCCAAGATTCCCTGTGACATTTGTTGAAAAAAAAGAGGGGAAGGCTGCCGGTCTGCATGCGGAAGCAGGAGAGAAGGTAGTCGTAGAAATCACGGATTATGGTGATCCGCAGGGAAACCGGAATCCCGAGGGCAGACTCATCGAAATTCTGGGCAATAAAGATGCGCCCGGAGTGGATGTCCTATCCATCATCCGGGAGAAAAAGATTCCTGAAGAATTTCCCGATCCAGTATTAAGGCAGGCAGATAAAATCCCTGAAGCCCTCCTGGCGGCTGATTATGAAACAAGAGCCGATTTCAGAAAGATGCTGTTGGTGACCATCGATTCCGAAGATGCAAAGGATCTGGATGATGCGGTTTCGCTGGAAAAGGATGAAGATGGCTTCTATCACCTGGGCGTTCATATTGCGGACGTGACCAACTATGTACAGGAAAATTCCGCCCTGGACAAAGAGGCGCTGGAGAGAGGAACCAGTGTCTACCTTCCGGACCGCGTGATCCCTATGTTACCAAGAAAGCTCAGCAACGGGATTTGTTCTCTTAATGAGAAGCAGGACAGGTTGGCGCTTTCCTGCCTGATGACGATTGATCCGGAGGGGAGGGTGACGGATCATCGGATCGTGCAAAGCGTGATCTGCACCAATCGGAGGATGACCTATACCTCCGTTTCTAAAATCCTGGATGACCGGGATCCGGAAGAATGTGAGAAGTACCGCCATCTGATTCCCATGTTTTTCTGCATGAAGGAGCTTTCCGATCTTTTGCAAAAGAAAAGGAGGGAGAGAGGGAGCATTGATTTTGATCTGCCCGAATCCAGGATCACCTTGGACGAAAGGGGGATGCCGCTTTCCATTGAACCCTATCCCAGAAACAGTGCTACGAACTTAATCGAGGAATTTATGCTACTTGCCAATGAAACCGTGGCGGAGCATTATTTCTGGCTGGATACCCCTTTTGTGTATAGAATCCATGAAGCGCCTGCGGAAGAGAAGATGGAGAAGCTGGGTTCTTTTTTACAAAAACTCGGGATTTATTTGAAGAGCGGGCGTCATGCAGAGGTGCATCCCAAGGAGATCCAGAAGGCGCTTGCCCATGCCCAGGAGGAGGAATACCGAAATCTTGCACCGATCATGGAGCGAATTGCGCTACGTTCGATGATGCAAGCCAAATATTCCACCAACTGTTCAGGGCATTTTGGTCTTGCCGCTCCCTACTATTGCCATTTCACCTCTCCCATCAGACGCTATCCCGATTTGCAGATTCACCGGATTATCAAGGAGGAGTTGCGTGGGAAACTGACCGAAGAGCGAAAAGAACATTATGACTCGATTCTGTCTCATGTCGCCTCCCAGTCTTCTGAAAGGGAGCGAAGAGCCAAGGAGGCGGAGAGACAGGCGGATAAACGCAAGAAGGCGCTCTATATGCAGCAGAGAATCGGAGAGAAGTTTGACGGCGTGATTTCCGGCGTAACGTCTTTTGGATTTTATGTAGAATTACCTAATACCTGTGAAGGTCTTGTGCACGTGTCTTCTTTGATGAACGACTATTTTGAATATGATTCGAATACAGAAACGTTGACCGGAAGAGATTTTGGCATGATTTATCGCATGGGGCAGGAGGTACGTATCCGGGTCATTGATGCGGAGCCGGACACGGGGAATGTGGATTTCGTGCTGGAGGAATAAAATGGCGGAAACGACACAGAAATTGATTGCAAACAACAAAAAAGCTTATCATGATTATTTTATTGACGAAAAGTATGAGGCCGGTATTTCTCTGGTAGGCACTGAGGTGAAATCTCTCCGCATGGGGAAATGCAGTATTAAGGAGGCTTTTGTTGAGATCTCTGCCGGAGAGGCCTTCATCGTGGGGATGAACATTTCTCCTTATGAAAAGGGAAATCTCTTCAACCGGGACCCGCTAAGAAAACGCCGCCTTCTGCTCCATAAGAATGAAATCCGAAAGATGGGAGAGCAAAGCAAACAGCAAGGCTACACGCTTGTGCCGCTGCAAGTGTATTTGAAAAGAGGAAAGGTCAAGGTCGAAGTAGGGCTGGCGAAGGGCAAAAAACAGTACGACAAAAGAGCAACCATCGCCAAGAAAGATGCACAACGCTCGGCAGAAAGAGAATATAAGGTACGGTTTCGGTAGCAAGGACCCGGGCGGAGATTTAGGTGCAGATTTAGAAACAGCCGCTCCCCCGGGGAAAATCCGAAGGATGGTCCCTTTGACATTTGTATCCTCCATCCTTATAATAGAAGAACCAGCAGCAATCACTGCTCGGATTTCATGGGCCAGTAAAGGTTTCGACAGGGATCTTGAAGCCGGAGAAGCTATCCGCAGGACGGTGCGTCAAACCTCAAATTAAAATTAAACGCTGAAGATAATTTAGCACTCGCTGCCTGATGGCAGCCGTCAGCTGCTTTACACCTGCATGAAGCATCCCTGACGTCAAATCTGCAGGAAACGACATGACCTAAGCTTTGCAGTTATGGGCGTATCATGAAGCTACCGGAAGGCTGTGTGCGTGGATTCATGCACCTGAAGGGAACGCGGTGAAGAACCGGTAATAATCCACTATGATAGTAGAAGGACGGGGGATTGGTTTTTGGACACGGGTTCGACTCCCGTCTGGTCCATTCAAAGACAAGAATGCAACAGAAATAAGCACAAAGGCATTTTAATGAAAAAAATATTAAGGCCACCATCCGAGGGGATAGTGGTCCTTTTTTGCTTATAAAAACTCACAATCAATACTACTAGAACAGAAAAAGAGATCTACAGAAACATAAGGAGTAAAGTACTAACCTAGGCATACTAAAGTTGCAGCGCGTATGTAAGTTCTGAAAATCGTTTCGTTAAAGACAAGGAGAATGAAGAACCAATATGATTCTTTCCAAGAAACAGTACACATCATGGGACAATATTCTGATTTCATACAAAAGCAGTGAACTCAGTACTGTCTTGTATGCGCTTATTAGACTTATTGAATATATGACGCCTACAATACAGATTGCAGTGAATGCGCTGTTTATTGAAAGGCTTTGTCATATCTGTCAGGAAGAAGTTCTCGTGAGGAATTGCTTCTTCCTATTCTTATGCTAAGCGGAATTATTATGTATAACCGAATCTGTAAAGTCCTAGCCGCTTTGTGTATGAAACATGTCCAAAATGGGATTCGGGCTCAATTTCATACAGCAATCATTCAAAAATGTGCCAGACTGACCTACGAGAGTATTGAAAACAAGGAAATATGGGAGCTGTTTCAGCGGATTAATAACAAGCTCGAAGACAGAATGACTATAGGGTTTCAAAACAGTGTTGAACTGATTGGAATGGGAGTTCAAATTCTTGGTTTTCTTGGTGCACTGATGTTCAGTGCTTGGTGGGCCGCGTTTATTGTCGTTATCTTGTCTGTGCCTATTATGATTCTGGGAATCAAGGGAGGACAAAAGCAGTACGAAGCCGAAAGAGAAACCGGAAAATACGAGATTCGATATGAATACCTTAGCGACATCATGACAAATCGTGATTCTGCAAGGGAGCGCAGCTTGTTCCATTATCAGGAGAGGTTAATTCTGCAATGGAATAAATTATTTGAAAAAGTAAAGTACCTTCAGCGGAAGGTAACAATCAATACTATGCTTCGTATGAAGGCTGTGAATCTGACTGTGTCTTTAGCCATGTTTATGGTTGACCTCATTTTGCTATTGGCGGTTGCAAAGGGAAGGTGTCAGTAGGCATGTTTATTGCATTAACACAGGCCGCTATTGGTATCATATCTATTATGTCCTGGGAATTTTCAGACCGCATTAAGGAATTTGCCACACAGAGAGAGTTCTTCAAAGATATCACGCATTTCGCATCTCTTCCCGAAACAGAGGGCGCTACATCTGAACCCGCTCCGCCTGTTCCATTACAATCTATTGAGTTTCGTCACGTTACATTCCGCTATCCAAACACAGAAAAAGAGGTGCTTCGTGACTTGTGCCTGAAAATGGAGCCGGGAAGACATTATGCGGTTGTTGGCAGAAATGGGGCCGGAAAAACCACCCTCACCAAGCTGTTAACTGGTCTTTATACAGATTATGAAGGAGAAATCCTGATAAACAACAAATCGATAAAGAACTATGCGGCTTCTGAACTGAAGAGTTTTTTTGCTGTCCTATTTCAGGATTTTTGCCCGTTATCACATTTCTCTTCGGGATAACATTGCAATTGGAGATATCAGAAACTTTGGCAATCCGGATACAGATCGGAATATAGAAAAAAATTCTTGATGAGCTGAACATGACAGATAATATACGAACACTTCCCGATAAGATGAATACCCACCTGGGAAAAACTTGACGAAAAAAAGGTGTGGATTTTTTTCCGGCGGCCAGTGGCAGCGGCTTGCCATTGCGCGTGTTATGTTGTCCCCTGCACCCATGTATATTTTTAGATGAACCGACAGCAGCACTGGATCCAATGAGTGAATCAAAGATATATGGGGATTTTTGAATATATTAGCCGGCAAAAAAACTACATTGCTAATCTCACATCGCCTTGGTGCCACAAAAAAACAGCGGATTATATTCTGGTTCTTGATGATGGGCATATTGTCCAGCAGGGATCCCACGCTACGCTGATGCAATATGACGGACTGTACAAGGAAATGTATGATAGTCAAAGGAGTTGGTATCAATGAAGAAAAAAAGCATCTGGTTTTTTTCGCAGAATGATATTCGATATGTTCAGAATCAGCCCCGGAATGACTACGCTTTATTGCCTGTTTGATGTTTTGCATGCTGGCGGTTATATTCTTGTCATGCTCTGTACTGAAAAATTGTTCGACAGTGTTCCTCTGCTTGCTGCAGGCTCACCGTTGTCCGTGTCACTCCGGCCGCTTCTGTTTCTTATCATGGCAACAGTATTTTTTGAGATTGCGAACAGTTTAAGTAATTTCCATATCGAGCATCTTTCCCCTAAGATACTCAGTCATTTCTACAAGCGTATCTATATAAAAGCATCCCATATTTCACCGATAGATTACGAACGTCCGGAATTCCTTGATATGCTCAATAAGGCCTTGCAAGGCGTGGAATATGGTTTTTTTGCTTCCAGCCTGATTCTGATGGTATTTACCTTCTATGTGCCTTACTTCATTTTATTGGGGGTGTACCTGCAGCACATTTCACCCATACTGATTCTGATTGTTCTGCTGATTTTTACGCCGGTCATTCTTGGCCAAGTAATACGGTTTCGGTTGTTTTCCGAAGCGGAAGATGCGATTGCCCCAATCAGGCGAGCTACTGATTATTATGAACAAGTCGTCTGCAATCGAAAGTTTTTTAAAGAAACACGAATTCTTGGTATCGTAAACCACTTTATGCAGCTATATCAGGATGGAGTTATCCTAATCAATCAGAAAACTTTGACTGCCGAAAAAAAACATATCAGGATAGATGCGGCCCTGAGACTGTTTACTATCGGTGGATATATCGGTATCCTTCTAATGTTGGTAAACAGTTTGATTCAAAAAGTGATTTCTCCGGGAGCTTTTTCCGCTGTCTTCGCATCTGTAAATATGATGTATGCGCTTGCTGAGGAGATGGTTACAATGTTCTCGGGGCAGATTACACAATACGCAGTATCTATTCAGAACTACCATTCATTCATTGATCTTCCGGAAAATGCAAAAGAAGAAGGAAGTTTCGACAAAACGAAAGGCATCACTCTTGACAACGTTCATTTCAGTTACCCGAATACGCAGACAGAGACAATACGCGGAATTAGCCTTAAATCCAGCCGGGTGAAACCGTATCCATCGTTGGTGAAAACGGTGCCGGAAAATCGACTCTGGCAAAACTTATGCTTGGTTTATATGTTCCGGACAGAGGAACCGTCCGTATTGGTGGACTTGACAGCGAAAAAGTCGCTTCACGGTGCATATATCAAAATTGTGCCGCTGTTTTCCAAGATTACCAACACTATCTCACAACACTGGAGGAAAACATTACCATAAGCAGCAATAATAGCTGTTACAATAAGCTTGTTAAACTAAACCATGTTTGTGAAAGGGCCAAATTGTTAGTCAACAGTGATTCCTTCCCACAGGGGTTTAGTACCATGCTGTCCAGAGAATTCGGGGGTGTGGATTTGTCAGGCGGACAATGGCAGCGAATTGCGATTGCTCGCGGAATATTCCGTGAACATGACATCATTGTTTTAGATGAACCGACATCTGCGATTGATCCGATTGAAGAAAGTCTCATGTATCAAAATTTCAAAGAAATATCCGAAGGAAAAACTGCTATTATAATTACACATCGCCTTGGCGCTGCCAGAATTGCTGATCGGATTATAGTGTTGAAAGATGGCATTATAGATGATATAGGCACTCATGAGGAACTGATTAACAAAGGTGGAGTGTATTCTGAAATGTATAGAACGCAAGCAAAATGGTATGAATAATCGTTTATAATATGGGAGAAAGACGGCCGTTTTATCGGCGCTACTACGATTTAGATTGTGTCGAATGGAATTCGGCCACGAGGAAAGAACATGGACTACGTAATTGATGTACAGAATCTATGCAGAGAATATAAACAAACTCGCAACCTGTTCAAACGCAAACAGCAATCCATAAAAGCGGTAAATGGAGTGTCATTTTCAGTTGAAAGAGGAGAGATATTCGGATTGCTGGGGCAAAATGGTGCTGGGATTTGATACCTTCGGTGAAGAGAAGAAAATACGTCCACGGATAAACTTTATCTTCGGCGGGGAAATGGGCGTCTATCGACGCCTCTCTGCCAGAGACAATCTGCGGTACTTTTCAAACCTGTATCTATTGAACCGAAAGGAGCAAGAGCAAAGAATTGAAAAGATTCTGGAGCAGGTGGACTTAGCCGATCTTGCGGAAACATACTCAAAAGGAATGATACAGCGCTTACAGATTGCACGTGGGCTGATTAATGATCCGGAAATCCTTTTTATGGATGAACCCACAGTCGGATTGGATCCGATCGGTGCAAGAATGTTGCGGAATATCATTCGCTGCCTTAAGCAGGAAGGACGCACAGTTCTCTTAACGACTCATTATTTGCCGGAAGCTGAAGAGCTATGTGACCGGATGGTTATTATAAACAAGGGCAAAATCGTTGCACATGGTACACCGGCCGAGATCAAACACGGCTATGAGACACTTGAAGAAGCTTATGTGGATTTAATTAAGGAGGCTTCTAAATGAGTTTAGCGGTACTAATAAATTCTATGCACGTACAAATGAAGCAATCGTTTGTTCGCCCTATGTTTCGATTTGCTTGTTGGCCAATCCTGTGTTAAATACCATCTTGCTGTATATCCACCTTGTCTAACCTTCGGCACCATTAAATACATGGCACCAAGCTTGGTATCCAGACGACGTGGACGGTATCCTGATCTATAACCGGAGCGGCTTTCACAGCGTTCACTTTTGTCTGCTTTTAGTTGAGAGGTCACCTCAGCTTCCATCATCTGATTGCACAGCCATTCCAGCATGCTGAGCATTGGATCTGGCTGATTCATAAAGCTGAATAGTAAAGTGGTGAGATTTGTGATATCTTGTTTTTGGGCCATTGAGAGTTCTCTTTGTAAATGAGTTGTTTAGTCGCAATCATTCTACATGAGCCTCATTGGCTTTTCTACTATTCAGCTTTTGCGAACATAATCATACGCTATCCAGAAGGAGGTTCGAGAATGCAACAGAGCTATTTAGATACAAATATCGGCGACAAAGAATTTGACATGCTGCGCAATCAGGAGCATGTGGATGAAGTCTGGGCTGTAATGAAATCTATCGTTGAGAAGTATGCTGACGGATACCTCGACGGCATTGCTCGCTATAAAGACGGCTCTTCTCCGCAGGATAACTTCTCAACCTTCCTGCAGGAGCTTATCAGCAAAAACGACAAGCTCCATGACAAGTACCATGAAGTGTTCGACATGGATGTCATGGAAGACGAGTACGCGGAAGACACCGAGGGATTCAAGAATGCGGTTCTCAAAACGGATGTCGACGTCATCAAAAAGACGCTTCAGAGCAAAGCGAAGCCCTGAAGGAATGGAAGCAAAAGTTCTTTGCTGCCAAGAGCCAGTCTCTCTTACGACACCTTCTATAACATGATCTCCTTCGCGACAGATTACGAGCAGGACATGGACGAGGATGCGATGAACGCGCTCGACAAGGTCGAGGACTGCGGCCTTGCCAAGATGGAAGAAGATGCCTGTTACAAGTCCGGTGTTCTGGGCTACGGCATCGTTTCGAACATCCTGAACCATATGTATCCGAGAACCTTTCCGGGAACATACAAGGCAGGCGTGTGGTCTTTGTACTTCCTATCAGACGGCACGAAGCAGATCAAGATGCCGTCCGGCACGTCCGAGTTCGGGATGGTCAAAGACGAGACGTGGTCGAAGAAAGGCATCTATGAGATGGAGCACAACTACTTCTTCCCGTATGAGGTGTTCTGCATTTACACGCTGAGGATATACCGGGTTCTGGTGGACAAGATTGCAGAGAGATTTGGCAAGGAGTACTCGTCGGATTACCGCTTCCTGCTCACCAATAGCTTCTACGAATACGTTACAAGTGAGAACAAGGCAAACATCGCCACATTGGCGGGCAACGATGATGTGCTGAAGTTCAAAACACCGTGGTAAAGATATGGACAAACATGAACTGCTAAAAGAACACTTCCCGAAGATCGATGACTTCAGGGGAATACAGGAACCAACGATAGACACTCTTGTCGATGGCGAGAACGTCCTAAGTCTCATGCCCACAGGTGGCGGGAAGTCCCTGATCTATCAGATTGCAGGGCTTGCGATTGGGAAGACGACGCTTGTTATTTCCCCTCTCGTGGCGCTAATGTCGCAGCAGTGTGACCAGCTGAACGAAAAAGGACTGGCATCTATCAACTTCTCGGGGATGGATTACAGGAAGCAGTTCAGAACCATAACGGATATGGCTCATCAGAAGATGCCTCGATTCATCTTCACGTCGCCGGAGCGCATATCGAACGATGGGTATTTGGAATATGTTCTCAAGATGCAAAGCGACGAGATCGGTCTGGTTGTGGTCGATGAGGTTCATTGCGTGTCGCAATGGGGCGAGGGCTTCAGACCCGCTTACAGGAACATCCCCCCTTGCGCTTAACAGAATCTTCGGGGAAAACTGGGCTCGCGTGCTGTGCCTCACCGCAACGCTCAACGACAAGCAGCAGGAGCAGATCCGAGACGAGTTCCATATCACGAAGGTCATAAAGGGCGAAAACCTATGGCGTGAGAACCTCCATCTTGAAATCCTCAATTTGAAGGACGGCAAGGAAGAGACGAAGGACAGCGAACTTGAGAAGATCATAGACAAGCACCCCGGAGAAAAGGTGCTCGTGTTCGCACACAGGAAGTATGGCAACAAGGGAACGACGCGTACCCTGTACGAGAAATACAAGGACGTCTACGACGGAGTGGCATACTTCGACTCCGATATGAGCGACACAGATAAGGCTGCAGTCATGGACGGCTTCATTACCGGAGATGTCAAGATCGTATTCGCAACATCCGCATTTGGCATGGGCGTTGATATCGAGGACATACGCGTTGTCGTCAACTACCTGATTTCAGAGACGGTGGAGCAGTACTATCAGGAGGTTGGCAGAGGCGGCAGGGATGGAAAAACCGCCTATGGCTACCTTCTCTACACGAACCAATCGAAGCGTGGACGCAGGATGCTGCTCAATAGCACGCTCTGTACCGAGAAGAACATCCGCGACGAATGGGACGAGCGCCGGATCGACAGTGGTCAGGACTTCGGGCACGTCAACTACGAAATGATGAGTGACGAGCAGCGCACGGCATTCGCCCTGCTCATGGATTATGGTGCTGTATCTGTCGTGGCCAAGGGCGTTCAGTCGCTCAAGTGCTTTGAAGCCATATCACCCGAAGGGGATGTTTTCTTAAAGGAGATGATGCAGTTCTCCAAAACGAGTCTCGTGAAGGTAATCGCCAAGAAATCCGGCAAGAACATAAACTCCCTCTCCCTTGATATCTGGAAGCACTGCGTAGAGGGAGACCTCAAGATGAAGTCGGCTCCTAACAAGGCGATATTCTACACATCGAAGCAGGAGCTTACAGACGATTTGGTGAATCAGATCCTGTCGGATCAGGAAGATAAAAAAGAGGCAAGAGTCCGGGCGTTCGAGCAGTTCACCGCAGGCATTGAGGCTGGAAGGACTGCCGAGGAACTCGTGAAGGAGGCTTTGGACATTTAGAGGAGGCAAAACGGCATGGCGGTATTTATACCGAGCATAAAACCAGAGGACTTTAACAACAGTTACGGCGAAATGAAGGTGTACGAGGCGCTTCGTTCTTTGAACGATAGGTACACCGTCTTTTACTCGCTCAGCTGGGTGGGTGTAAACGAGAATCGCACAATCGGCGAGGCCGACTTTGTGATCCTGCACCCGGACAAGGGGGCGCTGGTCATCGAGGTGAAGTCCGGCGAAATTGAATACAAGAATGGCGAGTGGATTCAGACCAACACCCGTACAAGGGCTGCAAAGCGAATTGATCCGCTCAATCAGGCAAGAAAAAGCCAGTTTGAGCTGATTGACAGGCTCTACAAGGCAGACCTCGATTTCCCGATTCCAATGATGTGCTACTGCGCATGGTTTCCGTCGGTCGAGATGCCAGCGGAGCGGTCGTTGCCACCGGAAGCTCCGAAGGAGATTGTTCTCGACCAGAAAAGTCTTGAGAACCCGGAAAAGGCAATCAACGCCTGCTTCAACTATTGGGAGACGAAATACAGAAGCGTTCGCCTCGACCATCACCAATTCCGCAAGGTTGTGGACACGCTCTGCCCATATTTTCATGTTGTCCCAAAACTCAAGACCAAGATCGAGGAGATGGAGGCATCTTACATCCAGCTCACTAACCAGCAATCAGCTCTGCTCGATTTCTTGGAAGAACAGCGCACAGCCGTCATTCATGGGCTCGCCGGAACGGGTAAGACGGTGCTTGCAGTCGAGAAGGCAAAGAGGCTCGCATCGGAGAAGGAGTCGGTTCTGTTTCTCTGCTACAACAGCTTCCTGCGGAACATGCTAAGGGAGAACAATGCCATACCCAATGTAACATTCCACAATGCTCACTCGCTTGCTTTCGAGATCATGGGACAGACAAATGCTCCTATCGAGGACGTACTCGACGAGTTCGAGAAGTATCTGGAAGTTGTCTTTGATGCTGATAATTGGGGTTACAGCAACATAATCGTAGACGAGGGTCAGGATCTGGATGACCGCCTCTTAAATAGGCTCTACGAGCTTGTCAGGACTAAGAAGGTTTTCTACGACCGGAACCAGTACATCATGAAGAACCAGCTTCCGACGTGGATTGAGGATGCCGAGTGCAGGCTCGTGCTCCACAAGAACTGTCGTAACACAGCCGAGGTGTTCAAGACATCTTGCAGCATCATGGGACTGGATAACCTTACGTTCAACGAAATACATGGGGAGATTCCATCGGTCAGCTTCTATACGAAGGAAAGCGAGCTTGAGAAGATCGTCGAGGGCTTCATAAAAAGATGTACGACGGAAGGCCTGACGACAGACGATGTCGTCATCCTCACCTCAAGAACCACAGATGATACGTGGATATCCGTCGACAAAGAGTACGCAGGTCATCAGCTGTCGCAGACGAAGGAACCGGAGAAGATACTGTTCACCACGATTCGCAAGTTCAAGGGGCTGGAGGCGGAGGCCATATTGATCATCGACACCTCTATGTCCTCGCTGATAAAGACGAGAACAAGCGACTTCTATACGTCGGTTCGTCGAGAGCAAAGAACCTCTTGAGTATTGCCATGCTCGAGGATATAGAAGGAAATGACATGGGCGATTTCCTGCGCAGCATCGCACCTGACAGGAATGTCCCGAAGAATAAGAAAGGCCTGAAGAGGCTGTTGAACGTGACAGTTTAGGAGGTGCATCACATGTTTGAAACAAAGAAAACGCTGATTGTTGTCTACAAAGACGAGCTTCTTATGAACCAGCTCAAAAAGATGATAGAAACGCATGATGATGCAGAAGACGGCATTGTCGGGACCGCGGACGATTCTATCAACGTCGTTTCTTGGACTGAGAAGGTATGGCTTGGCAACAAGAAGGCCGGAAACATACAAGGCAAGATCCTGTTCCTCGGAGACATTAAGGGAACGGATAAGCTAATTCCGGTCATAGATGTGAAGTTCGACGATTGCGGCGTGAAATACGGATGGGCAGGCAATCAGGCAGTGCTTTATGTGGAACCGGAAGCCCTTATGAGCCACGAAGGGTACGACGAGTTCTTGAAAAAGCTCTCTGATTTGCCCGTACCAAAATTCCTAAAGACGATGAAGGAAGAGATTGTTGAGACAGCAGGCGAAGAGGTTGCAGAAGAAACAGTAGAGCAGGAAGATCCGGAAGACAAGAAAAAGACGCCCGCTTTCCTAAATGTTGCTAAGAAGGTATTAGAAAGCGGAGCTGATGCTATAGAGAAGGTCAGCAAACAGGTTGCTGTTAAGTCAGAGGAAATATTCAGGAATAAATCCCTGATGAAACGCCAGATGCTTTTTTATGGGGCGATTCACCTGTACAAGGATGGTCTGGAGAACTTCATGAACCAATAAGGTAAACAAGCATGCAAAAAAAGAACGAAGTACAACAAGGCTGGGAATTTGCCGTTGCGATTATGGGAGCAGACGTAGCCACCCACATGGGTGCAGAGTACGTCAGTGCTGTTGAAGCGGCGATAAAGCAGCTTGAAGATAATATCAACAACCACCAGTACCGCAATCTGGGCATCGGGCAGCTACAAGGCTACATGCTCGAGGAATGGGGGGCTGGCACTTTTAATGTGGATGCAGTTGCCGCTGATTCGGCAGACCGTGCTACGGTTCTCCACAGCCTTATAAAGGACTCCGTAGACATCAAACTGGACTCCGGCGAGGCATTCAGTGCGAAGTCCTATGGAACCCCGGAGCAGACGGCCAAGGCGCAAGCTCGCATGAATCCTGACACCGGACAGGCAAGCTATCAGGATCAAGGAAGGCTCGTACCCTCCGATCATCTCGAAGAGGCGAAACAGATCGCACATCGCGAGGCGCTTAGAAATGAACCCATACGAGAAGATGTTTCAAAAGCATACAGCGAAACCGAAACAAAGCTTACAGACAAGATAACGAATGACGAGGGTGTGGAGTCCAGATCGGCTTCCAGAAAAGACCTCGAGAAGATGGCCAAAGAGAGCAAGGAGCAGAAGTTCAGAGCCGAAGAACACGGGGTTACTGCAGAAAGTGCCATTCAAGCTGAATATTTGCTAAAGCAGGCATTGAAAGCCGGGTATACTACCGCAGCCATTACCGTTGCCGTTCAGCTGGCTCCCGAGATTTATAAAGCCATCGACTTTCTCATCAAAAATGGAGAACTTAACCTCGCACAAGTTAAGCATATGGGCGAGAAAGGAATCTCTGCAGGAGCCGAAGGGTTTCTTAGGGGGTCAATATCCGCTGCACTACAGATCATGTGCGACAGCGGCGCACTCGGAGAAGCCATCAAGGGCATCAGTCCGACAATTCTCGGAACCGTGGTGGCACTGGTATTACAGACTGCAAAGAACAGCATTCTTGTCGCTGCCGGTAAAATGTCCACACAGCAGATGGGAGCAGCGTTTGTAGACATGGTTGTTGTCTCCGGCGGATACCTTGTTGGTGCGCACATCGGTGGAATTATCGGGCAAGCACTCGGATTCCAGCTTCCAGTAATCGGATACCTTCTCGGTAGCCTTGTCGGGACATCGTTCTGCGTTGTCTACAACATTGGAAAGAAAAAACTTATATCGTTCTGTGTAGATACCGGGTTCACTTGCTTCGGGCTGGTAGAGCAGAATTACGAGATCCCAGAGGATGTTCTTCATGAGATGGGCGTCGAAACGGTCACGATTCCACGAACCAGTATCGAGACCACGGAGATCCAGAGAACAGCTATCGGTGCATCGCAAATAACGAGAGCGGACTACGAGACGATCGATATCACCGTCCTGCGCCGAGGCGTTATCGGCGTAAACAAGGTCGGGTATGTTTTCTCATAGCAGAAGAAAAAATAGACTAAAGTGGAATTATTGCTCTGAATAGAAAAGAAAAGATCTAAAAAGAACATCGCATTGATCGTCGTGTTATGCCCCCTTGTCCTATTGGTGGGTGCATGGCAGGGTTTTTGCGCATTTATGTACAACGAGAATATCAATCAACGGTTTGAAAGCTATGAGCCGTTAAGGCTGCATGTAGGGGACTTCGATGGACTGCAGTGCACAGAGTACAAGTTCCCCTCTGACAAGGGACAAATGCTTGCTGGGTACTTATACAGTGCAAGCAGCGTTCCGCGCGGAATCATTATCATCGCCCACGGGTACGGGGGTGGCCACAACTCGTATATGGACGGTGCAAACTACTTTGCGTAGCACGGGTATTACGTGTTCGTCTACGATGCCACCGGAAACGATGCAAGCGAAGGCGATGATGTGGTGCCTATTAGCTACGGCTATAACCTGTACTACGAGAAATACAAGAACGACCCACGGTTCACCTTCCTGCATTTCGATGACAAGGGGCACAGCGACTTCTTCATTGATGGTAATGACACCTACAAGGATGAGTTTGACGCCGAGTTTGACAAATGGTTCGAAACGCTTGGATACGACTGCAGTTCAGACGAGAACAAAGAGCGGTTTGCAGAAGATAGAGCAGAATATATAAATACCCACCTCGATAGAGTAAGGTGGAGCAATCGGCTTGATAAAGAACTCTTCAATCAGTTCTTGGACTTTTACGATAGGAACATGTAGCTATGACATCGAGCAAAGAGTATCTGGATTACATATTGGAGCTGTTTTCCGACTTGGAAGATGTATCCTACCGCGCCATGATGGGCGAATACATCATCTACTACCGGGGCAAGGTCATAGGCGGTATTTACGACGATCGCTTTCTGGTGAAGCCCACGAAGTCGGCACAGGCGATGATGCCGGATGCGGAGATGGAGCTTCCCTATGAGGGCGCGAAGGAGATGCTGTTGGTCGACGGCGTCGAGAACCGAGAGTTCTTGGCAGAATTGCTGAAAGCGATATATGAGGAACCGCCTACTCCGAAGAAGAAATGAAGAATGATTCCCGCTCAACGAGGCACCTATTTCTGGTATTCAGTGCTATGCCGAATGCGGACATCATTGTCATGGAGGATCTTCGGCACGCTCTTAGGGGTGATACTGATCAGGGAGGAGATATCCTTGGCGTGCATCCCATCGGCGTACATCTGAAGGACACGATCCACCAGCGCCGGGCGGTCGGTGACCTTGTTGGAAACCGTGATGCCTTGCAGCCTCAAATGCCTGCTGATGGTAGAGCGGTGGCAGTCGAAGTCCCAGGCGAGTTCATAGACGCTGGCACCTTCACTGTAGCGTTGAGTATTTGTCGGATTTCATCGTCTGTGAGATCTTTTTGTTGCTGCTGTATCTAGGTGACGATATAATTAGGGTCGTAGGAAGTATCGGTGATATCGACGCTGACCTGCGTAAACGCCTTGGAATTACAGGCTTGCGAGTGTTCACGTTTGATGGTGGTTAACCGGGGGACAAAGTTCGAGTAGCGAAGCAACAGTCCCATTCAATTCATACAAATTGAACACTATTTGTTTGGCATTGCAATGCCGAAGAATAGACTATATTTGATATATAGCGGATGATTATGAGTAGGTATTCTTTTAGAACACCTGCTCATAATATTTTATAAAAGAGATTTTCATTATGAGTTCAAAAATTGCACTCCAGTTTCAGTAACTATTTTGGTATGGCACAAGAAAAGTGGATTGCCATTGTGGGCTAAAGTAGCTATTACTCCCATAGGATTACTAACAAGCTCGAAGACAGAATGATTATAGGGTTTAAAAACAGTGTTGAACTGATTGGAATGGGAGTTCAAATTCTTGGTTTTCTTGGTGCACTGATGTTCAGTGCCTGGTGGGGCGCGTTTATTGTCGTTATCTTGTCTGTGCCTATTATGATTCTGGGAATCAAGGGAGGACAAAAGCAGTACGAAGCCGAAAGAGAAACTGGAAAAAGCCGAAAGAGAAACTGAAAAAAGCCAGCTTGCACGAACAAATGTTTTTCAGTATAATATTCAAATGCAAAGATTTCGTTCGAATGCCGCCATGCTGTTTTATTTTTTGCGCGGTTCAAAAAAATACTATTTCCTGACGTTCTTGTTTGTGATCTTGACTTCCATCTTGGATCTTTCCAATCCCAGAATTATCGGATTTACTGTGGATAGCGTAATCGGATCGAAGGAACCGGAGCTTCCTATGCTCTTTTCCGGATTCTTGCGTGACTTCGGGGGTGTCGACTTTCTGAAAAAACATTTGGTCGGCATTGCCATCCTTGTTATTGTATTGGCATCTCTGGCAGCTTTTACACGGATTTTCTACCGGATCAATATTGCAAAAGGAACGGAGCGTTTTGTAGAAACGCTTCGAAATGAACTGTATTCCCATATCATTCGCCTTCCTTATGCATGGCATAAGAAACATGCGACGGGAGATATCATTCAGCGCTGCACTTCGGATGTGGATACGGTGAAAACCTTTTTGTCGGAACAGTTGGTGAATCTGGTTCGCATTACGGTACTGATTACACTCAGTATCTTCTTTATGTTGCAGGTAAATGGAAAACTGACCTTTATTGCGGCTATTTTTATTCCGATCATTGTCCTTTACTCGGTTTTTTTTCATACCAAAATTGCAAAGACTTTTGAAAATGTGGATGTGCAGGAGGGTAAGCTCTCGACCATCGTACAAGAGAACCTGACGGGCATTCGTGTGGTTCGTGCCTTTGGAAGAGAATCTTTTGAACGGAGCGTTTTGAGAGGCAGAATGAAATTTATTTTTCTTCCGACCTGCATCTTTGCAGGTACCTGTCTGCCTTTTGGATTTCAGGTGATTTGATCACAGGTTTACAGATTCTAAGTGTGTTGACGTTCGGTGTTGTGCTTTGTTTGAAAGGGGAACTCAGTGTTGGGGGCTATATTGCCTTTTTTGCCTATAATTCCATGATGGTATGGCCGGTCAGGATGATCGGCAGAGTGATTGCGGAGATGAGCAAGTCCGGCGTCTCCTTTGAGCGCATTCGTTACATGATGAATGCAGAGGAAGAACCTGGTGAAACCGGGGAGAAGATCCGGTTAGACGGCAAAGATATTGTTTTTGACCATGTGTCCTTCACTTATCCGGATCACGAGAATACGACTTCTCATGAAGAGACGGGCAGTGATACCGAGGTCCTGCATGAGATCAGCTTCACCGTAAAAGGAGGTTCGACCCTTGGGATTCTGGGGGGAACAGGCTCCGGTAAATCCACTCTGATGCTACTATTAGACAGACTGTACGATTTGCCGGTGGGAAGCGGACAAATCAGGATCGGCGGAACGGATATTCGTTCGATTTCCAGATCTTATCTTCGCAAGAATATTGGCATGGTCTTGCAGGAGCCTTATCTCTTTTCCCGGACGCTGGCGCAGAATATTTCCATTTCAAGGAGAGAGGCAAAAGCGGACGAAATTCAAAGGGTTTCCAGAATCGCTTCGTTAGAAGATGCCATTGCCCATTTTAACGATGGGTATGAAACTTTTGTGGGAGAGAGGGGCGTAACCCTGTCGGGTGGGCAGAAGCAACGAACCGCCATTGCACAAATGCTGATTCGAAAGCCGCCAATCATGATTTTTGACGACTCCCTTTCTGCTGTGGATGCACAGACAGATGAAAAAATCAGACGGGCGTTGTCCGGGGAAATCCAGTCTGCTACAGTGATTCTGATTGCCCATCGCATCAGTACGCTGATGCAGGCGGATCATATTATCGTATTGGATCACGGACGCATTGCCGAAGAGGGGACGCATGCGGATTTAATACAAAAAAATGGGATTTATAGTAAAATTTACCATCTTCAAGCGGGGATATCTGCAGATACGGAAGAATGATGAGTCCAAACACAGATCACAAACAAAAAGAAGAAATCCCGTCCCTTTCTTTTTTCGGGATTCCTCAAATATTGCCTTTTACCAGGCCCTACCGCAAAACGATGTGCGCAATGCTTCTATTCGGTTGTCTCAGTTCTGCGATAGGGGCGACCTATGCCTTGTTTAACCGATACGCACTGGATCATTTTATTGCGGAGAATACGACGAAGGGAATCGGATTCTTCGTTCTGGCCTATTTGGGGCTGTTGTTTTTCCAGCTTTTACTGGATTACTTTACGCTGTTCCAGGCTTGCCGCATCGAAATTGCCATCGGCAAAGATCTGCGGGCGGCAGCCTTTAATCACCTCCAGACCCTTTCCTTTTCTTATTTCAATCAAAATAGTGTCGGATACACCCACTCCCGTGTCATGAGTGATACCGGCAAAATCGGCGTACTGATGTCCTGGAGGTTCATGGATGTTGTGTGGAATATCTCTACCCTTGTCTGCATGATCCTGATCATGCTTGTGGTGAATTTTCGGCTGGGGCTCATCCTTTTTCTCTTACTGCCGATCACCGCGTTTCTTGTCTGGCTTTTCCAGCAGAAATTAACGTCCATGCATAGAAAAATCAGAGAGCTGAACTCCAAAATAACCGGAAATTTTAACGAGGGAATCACGGGAGCGAAGTCGATTAAGACATTGGTCGTAGAAGAGCTGGTGGAGAAGGATTTTCGAGAAGATTCACATCTGATGCGGACTGCCGGTGTTCATGCCATGCGCTATCAGGCCTTTCTTTTGTCGGCGGTCGTCCTCATGGGTTCCGTTTCGCTTGCTCTGATTTATGGAGGGGTGGCGCACTCAGTATGCAGCATGCCATGCAAATCGGAACGCTTTCTGTTTTCATGTCCTATGCTCTGAATATTATGGAGCCGGTACAGATAATCGTGGAAACATTTGCCGCTCTTATTCAAATTCAAGTGAATATCGAGCGTCTCACAAGACTCCTTTCTACCAAGTCAGATGTCGTGGATACACCGCATGTCATTGAAAAGTACGGAGACACCTTTCATCCCAAAAAAGAAAATTGGGAGCCGCTGCACGGTGACATTGAATTCCGGGATGTTTCCTTTACCTATCCGGACGGAAAGGAAGAAGTCTTATCCCATTTTTGCCTAACGGTTCCGCAAGGACAAAATGTCGCCATTGTCGGGGAAACAGGTGCGGGAAAATCCACGCTGGTCAATCTGGTTTGTCGCTTTTATGAACCTACTTCCGGTGAAATTTTGGTCGACGGGGTGAATCTTAGAGAGCGCTCTCAATTATGGTTGCACTCCAATATCGGCTATGTGTTACAAACGCCTCATCTTTTTTCAGGGACGGTCCGTGAAAATTTAAAATATGGCAGACCGGAGGCAAGTGATGCGGAGATTTGGCAGGCACTGCACACAGTCTCAGCCGATCAGATGATTAGAAATCTGGAATATGGATTGGATAGCGAGGTAGGAGAAGGCGGAGGAAGCCTCTCCACCGGGGAAAAACAGTTGCTTTCCTTTGCCCGGGCACTGTTAGCAGACCCCAGGATCCTGGTGTTGGACGAAGCGACTTCCTCTATTGATACCGTGATGGAGAAAACCATCCAGGATGCAATTTCCACCGTCATCAGAGGGCGAATCTCCTTCGTCATAGCGCATAGACTTTCTACGATTGTGGAAGCAGATCTGATTCTTGTCGTAAAAGATGGTAAAATCGTGGAAAGAGGAACGCATAAAGAGCTCTTACAAAGAAAGGGTATTACGAAGAATTATATTCCAGACAGTTTGAAGCTCTGCTGGAAGAAGAGCAGCTGTAGGGCTGTTTTCCAAGACGAAATCCGCCTGGATGATTACGGATGGGTTTGATTTATTTACGCAGGATTCGATTCTTTGTATAATATATAAGTTTGAGGAGATCTATTTTATGAGGAAGACAGCAGTTGTGACGGACAGCAACTCCGGTATTTCACCGGAAGAAGCAAAAGCAAACGGTATTGATGTCATTTCCATGCCTTTTCGGATCGGGGAACGCGAATATCTGGAAAATGTAAATTTGACGCAGGAAGAATTTTTCCAAAAGCTAAAACAGGGGCTGGATGTTTCTACCAGCATGCCTTCTCCCGGGATCCTGATGGATACATTTGATGCGAAATTAAAGGAGTATGAGGACCTGGTCTATATACCGATGTCCAGCGGCCTTTCCGGCTCCTGTCAGGCGGCAAAAACCCTTGCGGAGGACTATGACGGCAGGGTACAGGTGGTCGATAACAAACGAATCTCCGTCACGATGCGCAATTCCGTGTTGGATGCGCTTAGATTGGCGAAAAGTGGTAAGAATGCCGCAGAAATTCGCGAAATTCTGGAGCAGGACGCTTCAATACCAGCATCTATATCATGCTGGATACGTTATATTATTTAAAAAAAGGCGGAAGAATTACACCTGCCGCTGCAGCACTCGGCACTCTTCTCAAACTGAAACCTATTTTGCAGCTTCATGGGGAAAAATTAGATGCCTTTGCCAAGGCCAGAACGATCATGCAAGGGAAAAAGATCATGTTACAGGCGATTCGGGAGGATGCAGAAAAGCGTTTGGGAGGTCTTTCCGTAGAAAATGTACGAATCGACTCTGCTTATACCTATGATCAGGATGCAGCAAAAGAATGGAAGACTGAAATTGAATCCGCTTTTCCCGGATTTGAAATTTATCAGCAGCCTCTTTCTCTTTCCATTGCCTGCCATATCGGCCCGGGCGCTCTTGCTGTAACGGTGACAAAGAAGCTACAGGTGATGTGATCGTTCATTGTTTTGAAAGGGGAGGGGGGAGTTCAGATTCATGGCATCCAATAAGAGCCATCTTTATGATGCTTCCAGTATCACGGTTCTGGAGGGTCTGGAAGCAGTTCGAATGCGGCCCGGCATGTATATCGGATCGGTTTCTACCAGAGGTTTGAACCATCTGATTTATGAAATCGTGGATAATGCGGTTGATGAACATTTAGCCGGCTTTTGTACAGAGATTCATGTCACGCTGGAAGCGGATGGCAGTGCGACCGTGGAGGATAACGGGAGAGGAATTCCCGTAGGAATGCATGCGCAAGGAGTCTCCGCCGAGCGCGTGGTTTATACGACACTTCATGCAGGCGGGAAATTCGGTCATGATGCCTATAAAACAAGCGGAGGACTGCACGGAGTCGGCTCTTCCGTGGTCAATGCACTATCCCTTCGCATGACCGTTCGTGTTTCCAGAGACGGTAAGATCTATCAGGATACCTATGAAAGAGGCAATCCCACCACCCCTCTCGAAAGGGGCTTCTGCCTGTGGTCGGTAAGTCTTCCAAAACAGGGACCCTTGTCAATTTCCTTCCCGATCCCGATATCTTCGAAAGAACCCGCTTCAAAGAAGACGAGGTCATCAATCGTCTTCACGAAACAGCCTATTTGAATCCGCAGCTTACGATTGTTTTCACGGATAAAAGAGAGGGTTCGGATCCGACCCCCGTTTCTTTTCATGAACCGGAGGGTATTATCGGTTTTATCCGCGACCTGAATGCAACCAAGGAGGCGGTCATTCCTCCTGTATATTTCAAGGGCGTAAGTGAAAAGATAGAAGTGGAAGTCGCTTTTCAATACGTCAGTGAATTCCACGAAGATGTTCTTGGCTTCTGTAATAATATTTATAATTCGGAAGGTGGAACGCATATTACCGGTTTCAAGACAATGTTCACCACCGTGATGAATAATTATGCCAGAGAGCTTGGCATCTTAAAGGAAAAGGACCCGAATTTCACCGGCGCGGATATTCGCAACGGAATGACGGCCATTGTCTCCATCAAACATCCGGATCCCCGCTTTGAAGGACAGACCAAAACGAAGCTGGACAACCAGGATGCGGCTAAGGCGGTATCTAAGGTGACAGGGGATGAAATTCCCAGATTTTTCGACCGCAATCTGGAGCTGCTAAAGGCCGTCCTTTCCTGTGCAGAGAAGGCTGCCAAAATTCGTAAGGCCGAGGAAAAAACGAAGACGAATATGCTGACTAAGCAAAAGTTCTCGTTTGACTCCAACGGCAAACTGGCCAACTGTATTTCTAAAGATCCGAAAGAGTGCGAAATCTTCATTGTAGAAGGGGACTCCGCCGGCGGCTCTGCCAAGATGGGACGAAACAGAACCTTTCAGGCGATTCTGCCGATTCGAGGGAAAATCCTCAATGTAGAAAAAGCTTCCATCGATAAGGTGTTAGCCAATGCGGAAATCAAGTCTATGATCAACGCATTTGGTTGCGGTTTTTCGGAAGGATATGGGAATGATTTTGATATTGCAAAGCTCCGCTATGACAAAATTATCATCATGGCCGATGCGGATGTGGATGGTGCCCATATCGCCACCCTGCTTCTCACCCTGTTCTATCGTTTTATGCCAGAACTGATTTTTGAAGGACATGTGTATGTCGCCATGCCCCCCTTATATAAAGTGATTCCATCGCAGGGCAAAGAAGAGTATTTATACGACGATAAGGCACTGGAGAAATATCGAAAGACACACAAACAGGCTTTTACCCTGCAACGGTACAAAGGGCTTGGAGAAATGGATCCGGCTCAGCTTTGGGAGACGACCCTGGATCCGGAAAAGAGAATGCTGAAGGCGGTCATGGTCGAAGATGCCAAAATGGCATCCAGAACAACGGAATTGCTGATGGGGCAGGAGGTTCCACCCAGAAGAGAATATATCCGTAAACATGCCACCGACGCCGCTTTGGATATTTAAGAGCCCGGTTATCCTGGTACAAGGCCAGGATGAGGAGAGGGGATAGAAGGAAGCGGCGTTCTTGAAAAGCAACAACGATTTTCTGCAGGAAACGAGGGATTTATGGCAAATACATCTGCAATAGACCGCATTGTACAAACAGAATATTCCGACGTGATGCAGCAGTCCTATATTGATTATGCAATGAGTGTGATTGTGGCGCGTGCACTGCCGGATATCCGGGACGGTTTAAAACCAGTGCAAAGAAGAACCCTTTATGATATGTATGAGCTTGGCATCCGTTATGACAAGCCATATCGTAAAAGTGCGAGAATCGTGGGCGATACCATGGGTAAGTATCACCCTCATGGGGACAGCTCCATCTATGATTCGCTCGTCGTGATGGCACAGGAGTTTAAAAAGGCACTCCCGCTTGTGGACGGACACGGGAATTTCGGCACCATAGAGGGAGACGGCGCTGCAGCCATGCGTTATACCGAAGCCAGGCTGCAAAAGGTGACACAAGAAAACTTTCTCACCGATTTGGATAAAGATATCGTAGATTTTGTCCCGAATTTTGACGAGACCGAAAGAGAACCCTCTGTTCTTCCGGTCAAGATCCCCCATTTTCTGATTAACGGGTCGGAGGGGATTGCGGTCGGAATGGCGACCAGCACGCCTCCGCATAATTTAAAGGAGATTCTGGATGCGGAAATTGCCTTTATCGAAAACGACCAGATCGGCACGGAAGAACTGCTGAGGCTGGTCAAAGGACCGGATTTTCCGACGGGCGGCATCGTCATTAACCAAAGTGAATTAAAGCAGATTTACGAAACAGGCGAGGGAAAAATCCGCCTTCGTGGCAGGGTAAAAGAAGAAAAGGGGCGCAACGGTCATCCTCTTTTAATTGTAAGCGAAATTCCCTATACCATGATCGGAAGCGGAATTGCAAAGTTCTTGACGGATGTGGCGGCCCTTCAGGAAAATAAGGTCACAAACGATATCGTAGATATTGCCAATCAGTCCTCCAAAGAAGGAGTCCGGATTGTCATTGAGTTAAAGAAGGGAACGGATGTAGCCAATTTTACCAACCTTCTTTACAAAAAAACCAAGCTGGAAGATACGTTCGGCGTCAATATGCTTGCGATTCATGAAGGCAGACCGGAAACCATGAATCTGCGAGAAATCATCAAGGCCTGCGTGGATTTTCAATTTGAATGCACCAGACGCAAATACACCACCCTGCTTGCCAGAGAGAAGGCGAAAAAAGAAATCCAGGAGGGCCTGATCAAGGCCTGCAATGTCATTGATTTGATTATTGAAATCCTGCGCGGTTCCGAAACAAGACAGATGGCAAAAGAGTGTCTGGTTTCCGGGAAAACGGACGGCATCTCCTTTCGGTCCAGAGAATCGAAAATCATGGCGGCACAGCTGCTTTTTTCAGAAAAGCAGGCAGATGCCATTCTTGAGATGCGTCTCTACAAGCTCATCGGACTTGAAATTCATGCCCTAACGAAAGAGCATGAAGAGACCGTCGCTAAAATCTATCGTTATGAAGATATCCTGGAAGAGCGTTCTTCCATGGCCATGGTGATCTCCAAGGAACTGGCGGATATCCGCAAAGAATATGGTAGAAAACGCCGCACCGAAATCGGGAATTTTGCCGATGCGGTATATGAGGAAAAACAGGCAGAGGAGTTTGATCTTGCCTTTGTCATGGATCGGTTTGGCTATGCCAAAACCATTGATTTACCCACTTTCGAAAAGAACAAAGAGGGGATTGCCACGGAGTACCCATACGGTTTCATTTGCCGGAATACCGGTAAAATTTGTATCTTTACCAACACGGGGAACCTGCATACCATCAAGGCACAGGATCTGCCTCAGGGGAAGCTGAAAGACAAGGGGATTCCCATTGACAATGTTTCTAATTTTGACGCAGCCAGGGAGCAGATCGTCTTTGCTGCAAGCCAATCGGATCTGAATCTTTACCGGCTGATTTTTATCACCAAACAAGCGATGGTTAAGATGGTGGATGGCGGCGAATTTGATGTTGCAAAAAAATATGTGGCGGCCACCAAATTAAACGACGGGGACGAAGTCATCCGTATTGGGCTTCTGAAAACGCAGAAGACCATTGTGTTACAGACACAAAACCATTATTTTCTCCGCTTTCCTCTGGAAGAAATCCCGGAAAAGAAGAAAGCAGCGATCGGTGTTCGCGGCATGAAACTGGGAAAAAACGATGCTTTATCTCAGGTTTATTTTTTAGAGGATGTGGATCTGTCGGTAGCTGCTGTAGAGGGAAAGAGCATTGCTTTAAATACGCTTAAAATCGCAAGCCGGGATGGGCGCGGACAGAAAAAAGCGTAATTGTGATGAAAGGAACGAAACGATGAGAGTAATTGCAGGAAGCGCAAGGAGTATCCCTTTAAAAACTCCGGAAGGAGAGGGTACCAGACCCACGCAGGATCGGATCAAAGAAACGTTGTTTAACATGATTCAGGCGTTCGTTCCCGGTGCTGTCTTTTTGGATCTCTTTGCCGGAGGAGGAGGAATTGGAATTGAGGCGCTCTCCAGAGGAGCGAAGAGGGCCTATTTTGTTGAAAACGCAAGCGCCCCCTATCGCTGTTTGCAAGAGAATCTTCATAAAACGCATCTCGAGGAACAGGCCATTCTTCTAAAACAGGATATTCTATCGGCGCTGCATGGAATTCATGAAAAGAAAGTAGATCTCATTTATCTGGATCCTCCCTATGATACGGATCTGTATGAACGCACCCTACCGGTCCTCTCGCAGATGCCTTACCTGACAGAGGATAGCCTGGTCATTGCAGAATCCACGCTGGAGAAGGATTTCTTTTGTAACGGAGTTGGGTTATCTCATTCAAAGAGAAAAGTGCTATAAACACAATAAACATGTATTTTTAAAATTCATCGGAAAAGAGAAGGGGCAAGAATGAAAACTGCCATTTACCCGGGAACCTTCGATCCGGTCACCTATGGACATCTGGATATCATCAAACGTGCCGCCGCAATGTTCGACCATATCATTGTCGTTGTGATGCACAACTCCGCCAAGCATTCGTTGTTTTCAGCTGAGGAACGTGTTAAAATGATAAATCATGCTGTCAGGGAGATTCCCGGTGTCAGTGTCGATGTTCATAACTCACTTTTAACAGATTATTGCAGTAAAAAGAACATCTATACAGTGATACGTGGACTTCGTTCCACCACAGATTATGAATATGAATTGCAGCTTGCTCTGACCAATCGCGAAATGTCGGGGGGGCGGGTCGACACCGTGTTTTTAACGACCGCACACCGTTATTCCTATGTCAGCAGTTCGGTTGTCCGTGAATTTGCTATGTACGGCGCAGATGTTTCGGAATTGGTTCCTTTACAAGTTGCAGCCCTTCTAAAAGAAAAATTCACCGATGTCCCCAGGAACGAATCCGGGGAGAGGAGATCAAATGAGTCAACTGGATCAGATGATTGATAAAATTGAAGCCTATCTGGATCAATGTAAGTTTCAGACACTCTCAAAGACCAATATCATCGTAGATAAGGAAACCATCGATGATATGTTGGAGGAACTCCGGACAAAAACACCGGAAGAGATCCGGAAGTATCGAACCATGGTGAATAACGAGGAAGTCATCCTGAATGATGCCAAACGCAAGGCGCATGCGCTCATCAATGAGGCGCAGGAACATCGTAACGAGCTGATTAATGAACACGAAGTCATGCGTCAGGCTTACGAGCAGGCCAATGAAGTCATTAAATCAGCGGCCAAACAGGCACAGGAATTATTGAATCGTGCCACGACGGAATCTAATGCAATGAAAACGGCAGCGGTATCCTATACCGACCGCCTCCTTTCCGAGGTAGAAGACGCTTTAAATAAGGCAGTAGAGTCCTCCGAAAAACACATGAGTTCCTTGATCGGTGAACTTGCCACGTATCAGGAAACGGTAAGGGCGAATCGGAGAGATTTACAACCTCCACAGGTGGAGACAGCGACATCACAAGAGACGGATCCACCGAAAGAAAACAAAGAAAAAGATATCAATATCATGTAAGAGGGGGATTTTATGCAAAAAAACAAATGGTTTTTACCCATGATTGCAAGTCTTTTCATTGGCTTTTCACTGGCATCGTCCTTCCCGGATGATGCTGTTGTTTATGCGAAGGAAAAGAAGCCGATTGTGATCTGTATCGATCCGGGACACGGGGGAGTAGGCGGACGAAATCTCGGTGCGCAGTATAATGGCATCTCTGAAAAAGAGGTAACCTTAATCACCGCAACCGCGATGAAAAATGAATTGGAAAAATATGAAGGCATACAGGTCTACATGACAAGAACAACGGACACAGAGGTGTCTTTGGATGCCCGTGCCGCTTATGCCAAGGCAGTTGGCGCAGATTTTTTATTCAGTATCCACTATAATGCTTCTCCTTCTCATACCATCTACGGATCCGAGATATGGATCAGTGCTTTTGGAAATAATTACAAGCGTGGCGCGGAATTTGGCGCCTATGAACAAAGCGAGCTGCAATCCATGGGGCTTTACCAAAGGGGAATCAAGACCAGACTTTCTTCCAAGGGAGTGGATTATTATGGCATTCTCCGCGCCTCCACCGCTTTGGGTATTCCAAGTTGCATCATCGAGCATGCTCATTTGGATCATCCGGTAGATCTGGCTGTTCTTTCCAAAAATAATTCCTATGTCAACTTCGGGATTGCAGATGCGACAGCCGTTGCAAAATATTATCACCTGAAGTCAAGAATTCTCGGTGTAGATTACTCCAGGATTCCCACGATCAACGTGAAGATGCCAACCGTACCGGTTGCTGGTGATACGACTCCTCCGGAAGTTTGCCAAATCAATTCTGCCATTTATGATCCTTCCAAAAAGGTAATACAGGCGAATATGACAGCAAGCGATTCCAACGGTTTGGTGATCTATTATGCTTACAGTCTGGACAACGGAAGATCCTGGTCCTATTTATTGCCCTGGGATAGAAACCTGAAGCAGATGACTGTCACAATTCCTGCAAATACCGCCATTCCCACGCTCATGGTAAAAGCACATAATCAATACGACAAGGAAACAATTTCTGCGCCTGTTCCGGTTTCTGTCAAATGAAAAAACCAGATCTTGTGCTTTCTTCCTTTCAGGCCGTTATTTTTGATCTGGACGGGACTCTGGTCGATTCCATGTGGGTTTGGGAGGCGATTGATGCCGCATATCTGGCTCGTTTTCACATCACCGTTCCGGAAGGTTTGCAAACCGAATTAAACGGAAAAACCATCGTGGAGACGGCAAGATATTTTCAGTCGCGTTTTGGTATTCGTGACGAGGTATCCCGCATTTTGCACGATTGGGATGAAATGGCAATCTGTTTTTACCGGGATCAGATTCCGTTAAAACCGGGCGTGTTGCCTTTTTTGGCAAAATGCAGGGCATACGGGATTCCGCTTGGCATTGCCTCCAGTAACTCCAAACGTCTCATCGAAGAGGTGTTGCATACCCATCAGATTGATTCCTATTTCTCCTGTATTCGTTCCGGAAATGATGCCCTGCGTTCCAAGCCCGCACCGGATATCTATTTAAATGTCGCCGAAGGACTGATGAGAAACGCACAGGACTGTCTTGTCTTTGAGGATCTGATCGAAGGCATTCAGGCGGGCAAGGCGGCGGGCATGACTGTATGCGCAGTAAAAGATGATTACTCCATGAATCAGTGGGAAGAAAAAAAGCAGCTTGCCGATGACTTTATCACCGATTACAGAGAGTATCTCACCAGATTGGAGAAAGGATCGGATGAATAGAGCAGCGGTTCCCAAGGGCTCTTACGGCTATATTATTTCAGGCAGAAAAACAGGGTTGATAAGAACCTGTATTTTAACAGGATTTTGTGTGGGGATTTTTCTTCTGGGATTTGCATTAACCGGGACCAACCGAAATGTTTTCAGCATCATTGCGGCACTGGGCTGTATTCCCGTCGGTCTTTCCACGGTAAACATGATTCTTTTTTTCCGTGCCAAACCCTGTAGCGAGAAGGCATATCAGGAAATCGAATCGCATCGCGGTGGCCTATCCATACAATACGATCTGGAAATGACTGCCGATCCGACAAACTTTTCCATTGCGGCAATTACTGTCTTTGGTCAAACGATTGCCGCTTACACAGAAGATCAAACTTTAGATGTATTGGATGCACAAAAACACCTTCGTCTGCAAATTGGTATTTCTTCCTATCACGATTACCATATCCAGGTATTTCATGACCTGAAGGCTTTCTGCCAATTGCTGGACCAAATGGAAGAGGAGAGACGAAAAGAGGAGATCCATCCGATCCAAATGGAAGAGGAGAGACGAAAAGAGGAGATCCATCCGATCCAAATGGAAGAGGAGAGACGAAAAGAGGAGATCCATCCGATCCAAATGGAACAGGATTCGAATCCAAATCAAAGGCAGACCCTTCCCTCCATTTTTCGGTCTATTTCCATTTGAACCGGATACGGACAGCAAGGGTGCGGGCGTCGTTTTCACACTATGTCTCATTTTTTCGTAGATGAAAGAATTGATTATTGCAACAAATGAAGCAGGAAAAAGACTGGATAAGCTGTTGGCGGGCATTCTTCCCAAGGCCGATTCCGGTTTTCTGTATAAAATGCTCCGCAAAAAAAACATTGTTCTAAACGACAAAAGGGCAACGGGAAGAGAGCGACTGGTACAGGGAGATTCCGTTAAAATCTGGTTTTCCGATGAAACATTTGCAAAACTTTCTGACGGAGCGCAAAGAAGAAAACATCTTTCCCAATATGAAGAAGCTTTTGAGAAGTTTCAAAATACGGGAATCCGAATTTTACATGAAACGAACGATGTTTGTGTTTTCAACAAACCTCCCGGTATCCTATCACAAAAAGCGAGAGAAGAAGACCTCAGCTTAAATGAGTATTGGATTGGTTATCTCCTACATGAACAAAAGACCAGTGAAGAGGCTCTGTTATCTTTTCGCCCCTCTGTCATGAATCGCCTAGATCGGGGGACCAGTGGCTGTGTTTTATGTGCAAAGACCCTGATGGGCGCAAATTTTTTATCCCAGGGGCTAAAAGACCATACGATTCATAAATATTATCATACCATTGTCAAAGGGATTCTCCTGGGAAGTGGAGTCATTACCGCCCGTCTAACCAAAGACGAACGACGAAATTTGGTCCAATTACAGGATCTAACCCATTGCAAAGAGGACGGAAAAAATCTACCCATTGACTCTGCCGATTTGACCCAAACGGTTTATCGCACCATGGCAGTCAACCGGGAGCAGGGACTATCTTTGGTTGAAGTTGAACTAAAGAGCGGAAAAACACATCAGATCCGTTCTCATTTTGCCTCGATTGGCCATCCGATTGCCGGAGATCGTAAATATGGAGATTTCCAATGGAATCAACAATTATATAAGGCTTTTCATTTAGATAGCCAGCTTTTACACTGTAGACAGGTTGGTTGGGAATCGGTGAAAATAGATGCGCCTTATTTTTCAAAATTTCAGCAGATAAGAGATTTTTATTTTTATCTACGGAGGGAGACGGCACTTCATGCCAACATGGAATTCCAGAGGTCTTCGCGGTTCTTTCCTGGAAGATTTGATCAACCACACCAATGAACTTTACCGGGATGAGGAGCTTGCACTCATCCAGAAGATCCCGACTCCGATTACTCCCATCAAAATCGACAAAGAATCCAGGCATATTACGCTGGCTTATTTTGATCAAAAATCCACCGTGGACTATATTGGTGCCGTGCAAGGAATCCCCGTTTGTTTTGATGCCAAGGAATGTGCTTTTGATACCTTTGCACTGGAGAATATTCATGAACATCAGGTATCCTTTATGAATTCCTTTGAAAGACAAGAAGGGATTGCCTTTTTCCTGATTTATTTTACCGCACACGAGCAATTCTATTACTTACGGATACAGGATCTAATGCGTTTCTGGGAACGGGCAAGCTCGGGTGGAAGGAAAAGTTTCCGCATAGACGAACTGGATCCGCAATGGTTTTTTTTGATGAAGGAACAGAATTCTACCATTCCTTATTTAGAAATGATCCAGTTGGATTTACAAACGAGAACTTGATTGCTTCTTAAATCTGATTGCTTTGATCTGAAACTGATTGCTTTGAGTTAAACCTGATTGATTCGATCTGAACCTGATTCCTTCGAGCTAAACCCGGTTTCTTCAATCCGGGAAGGAAACAACTTTGGAAAGTGAGATAATATGAATACAAATCTGGCCTTATCCGATGAAATCCTGATGCAGATAAAAAAGCCGGAAAGATATATCGGCAATGAAGTCAACGCCGTCATGAAAGATCTCCGGACCACAAAGATCCGTTTTGCGATGTGCTTTCCGGATGTCTATGATATCGGGATGTCCCATCTGGGGATTCAGATCCTTTACGGCATGATGAATGAATGGGATGATGTTTGGTGCGAAAGAGTATATTCTCCGTGGCCGGATCTGGATGCCATTTTACGGCAGCGGCAGATCCCTCTTTTTGCGTTGGAATCACAAGAGCCGGTCTTTCGTTTTGACTTTCTGGGATTCACCCTGCAATATGAGCTTTGTTACACAAACGTGTTGCAGGTACTGGATTTATCCGGAATTCCTATCCTTGCGGATGAAAGAGACTGGGATGACCCGATTGTCATCGGCGGAGGTCCCTGTACCTACAACCCGGAACCGATGGCAGATTTTTTTGATTTGTTCTACATCGGAGAAGGCGAAACGAGGTACAGACAGCTTTTTGATGTCTATCTGGATGCAAAAAGGAAGGAGTGTCTAGGAACGAATTTCTTAGACGTTGTGCACAGATTCCGGGAATCTATGTGCCGTCTCTCTACCGGGTGGACTATCATGACGATGGCACAGTTGCAAGAATTACACCTCTGGATTCTGAAATCCCTCCCGTCATTGAAAAGGAAATGGTACAAGATTTAAGCAGCGCTTATTATCCTGAAAAGCCTGTTGTTCCTTATATTCAAACCGCACAGGACCGTGTCGTCTTAGAAATTTTGAGAGGCTGTATTAGAGGATGCCGTTTTTGTCAAGCAGGACAACTGTACAGACCGTTTCGGGAAAGAGACTTAGAAGTATTAAAACAGCAAGCCATTGCCCTTTTAAAGAACACAGGACATGAAGAAATCTCCCTGAGCAGCCTAAGTTCCAGCGATTATTCCAGATTACAGGAGTTAGTCAATTTTCTTATTGGATACTGTTCGGAAAAACAGATCAATATTTCCCTCCCTTCACTAAGAATTGACGCTTTTTCCCTTGATATCATGAGTAAAATCCAAGATGTGAAAAAATCGTCCCTGACTTTCGCTCCTGAAGCGGGGACGCAGCGATTACGGGATGTCATTAACAAGGGAATTTCGAAAGAAGATATCTTGCGTGGGGCGCATGATGCTTTCCTTGGAGGTTGGAATAAAGTAAAATTATATTTTATGTTGGGCATTCCCTTTGAGACCGATGCGGATATTCAAGGAATCGGTGACATTGCCAACGCCGTTTGCGCCGAATATTTCGATACCGTTCCGAAAGAAAAAAGAAATGGGAGAACGGTGGAAGTGACGGCCAGTACCTCTTTTTTCATCCCCAAACCGTTTACTCCTTTTCAATGGGCTCCCATGAACACACGAGATGAATTTTTAGATAAGGCGGCTAAGACCAGGCGGGGAATCACCTCTCAGCTCAACCAAAAGCATATCAAATATAACTGGCACGAGGCGGACGCCAGCGTACTGGAGGGGATCTTTGCAAGAGGTGACCGCAAACTTTCTGCCGTCATCCAATCTGCTTATCAGAAAGGTTGTATGTTTGACGCATGGGGAGAGTTCTTCCATTATGATCTTTGGCTGGAAAGTTTTGCATCCTGTCAGATCGATATGGATTTTTATGTGTCTCGTATGCGGGGAGAACAAGAAATATTTCCATGGGAACACCTGTCCTGCGGTGTCAGTAAGGCTTTTTTGTACCGTGAATGGAAAAGAGCCAAGGAAGGGCAGGTTACGCCAAACTGCCGTGTTTCCTGTTCCGGTTGCTGCTCTAAAAACTATAGCCGCTTTGGAACAGTCTGTCCCGGCAGTTCTGTAGGTTGAGGTTCTGAGAAATGAGAATGAGAGTAAAATTTTCCAAACATGGTCCCATTCGTTTTATTGGGCATCTTGATTTAATGCGGTATTTTCAAAAAGTGAACCGGCGTGCCGATCTGCCTGTCAAATATTCGGAGGGGTTTAATCCTCATCAACTCCTTACCTTTGCGCTTCCCCTTTCCGTCGGAATGGAAAGCGACGGGGAATATTTGGAAATCCAGTTCGCACAGGAAATCTCTGCAGAAGAAGTACTTGGACGTATGAATGCAGAAATGCACGAGGGAATCACGGCGCTCACTGCCAAGCCCTTGACCTCACAGGAAAAAAAGGCGATGACTGCCGTTTCGCCTGTGCTTACGAAGTCTCCTTCCGGGAAGAATTGCAGGACAAGGTATTAGAAAATCGTATTGCACAATATTTGAATCAAACGGAAATCCCGGTGGAAAAGAAAACCAAAAAAGGGTTCACGAACTTTAATATAAGGCCCTTTATATACCAAATGAAATGGCTCAGTGAGAAGAAAAGACTTTTTTTACTGTTAAAGGCCGGAAGTGAGAATCATGTGAAGCCTTCCCTTCTAATGAGTTCTTTTCTGGGTGAGACAATCAGCCAAAATTATGGTATGCTGAGAAAGGATATTTTCACATCCGAAAGAGACGACAACGGTCTTTTTCTGGTTCCTCTTATTTCGTCAAAAGATTCTGAAAAAATCTATCTGAATGAAAACGCGGGGTTCAAACCATGAACAAAAAATCATCCAGCATTACCCTCTGCCTGCTTCTGGTTTTGCTTCTGGCTGCATGTGGAGGTAGCAAACAAGCGTCAACTTCCGTCTCTCAACCAGGGTCTTCGAAAGCTTCCAACAGTGGTGCAAATGAGAGTACACAAGACAGCAATTCGACGGTGGATGCTTCTGTGTCAAATGCTTCCTCCTCCTTCGAAGAGGAAGTCTCTAACGAAGGAAGCTCGGTGAATCCATCCGGAGAAGAGCAGGGTTCGTATGCAGCTTACAATAATGACGATACTGCAGGCAGAAATTTGTATCCGATTTCCGCCACAATGAAAAATCGAATTGACCGCTATCTGCAGGCAGGCAACAAGAATGCTGCCAGCCCGTCCTCTGCTTACACGAAATCCGGTAACTCTTCTTCCGGTAACTCTGCGTCCAGAAGTTCTTCCGGGAGTTCGGCTTCCGGCAGTTCTTCCGGTAACTCCGTGTCAAACAATTCTGTTTCGTCCTCCTCCGGCGCAAGCAACAGTTCCTCCGGCAATTCTGCCCAATCCAATCTTTCTCAGTCCGGCAGCAACGCATCTGCCAACGCTTCCGCCGTGAGCGCCATGGCGATCGCTTACACCTATTTACATTGGATGCCGGTAAACGGAGAAACCAGGTATTTTGCGATTGCTGCGGTTACAAATACGGGGCGTACCAATTTAGTGATTAAGGCATCCAAATCAGAATTGAAGGATTCCGGGGGAAATACGGTTGATGTACAGGATTTAAATGGATGGAATCAAATCATTGCCCCCGGTGAGACCGCCTATTTAACCTCTCCAGACAGTTATAAAATTCCCAACGGGGTCACCATCTCGAATCAGTGCCGACTCAATGCAGTAATCAGCGCCGATCCGACGACGGAACCGGCTGTTTATTACAACGTCGTTTCTCCTCTGGTGGAAACGACCTCTGACGGTCATATCCATTCCAAGGCCACCATTAGCAATACCACCTCTAATGAAGCAAAGAATATCCAAGTGTTAACGTATCTTTATGATAAAAACAATAATGTGATTGAGGTAATAGAAGGAAAAATCGACTCCCTGGCAGCTTCTCAAAGCGCAACCGTGGACGCCACTTCCATTCGTAAAATCGATGTGTCGGATGTTTCCTATTACCGAATCTTTGCGAGAAAGTCTGCCGGATAAGATGGATATTCTGATTTTTCAACAGGAAGAACAAATTCTCTATGCCGTTCTGCGGGAACGACAACTGGAATATATACGACGGAATTTTTATTCAGGTACGGAAGATATCTATCTGGGAAGAGTCGAAAATGTGGTTCAGAACCTTAATGCCTGCTTTGTTCGGTTTCATGATCAGGAAATCGGATATCTGCCATTCGACGAAATTCCGGACCTTTCATTGGTCAACCGAACCTTTCGAGCGGGAGACCGAATCAAAGCAGGAGATCTGCTCCCGGTGCAGATTATGGTTCCTCCCCGCAAAACCAAACAGGCGAAACTTTCCGGATATCTGACACTATCCAGTCATTCTGTTGTCATTTCACTTGCTACTTCCCGTGATGCAGGTCTGCACGTTTCCAAAAAGCTTCCTGACGCAGTCAGGAGTTTTTTGATTCATGAAATCAAAAATAAAATCAACTCGAATCCGGAATTAGAGGAGATCTTTACCAGGTACTCTATCATACTGAGAACAGAAGCAGGAGAGGGAATTGCTTCAGATGCATCCGGGAACCATGACGCAATCCTCAATAGAATCATACAAGAGATCTCTACACTTCATCACGAACTGGAAACCATTCAAAGCAAACTGGCACCTACACGTCAGATCGGCAGTCTCTTATATCGCACAAGCTTTTCCACACAGATGGAAAACCATCTGGCAGACTTGGTTCACTTTATCCAAAATACAGAAGAGAGATCCGTGATTCGGGTGATTACAAATAGCAGAGAGTGTATGGAAGAAATACAGCACTTACCCCTTTTGCAACAACACCCTGAAATGACCGTTTCCTGCCATGATGTCCTTCAACAAGGCATTTCCCTTGAACATCTCTATGGTCTGCCATCTAAACTGGAGGAAATTTCTCACAAAAGAGTCTGGTTAAAATCCGGTGCTTATTTGGTGATGGAACAAACAGAGGCTCTTTTTGTGATCGATGTCAACTCCGGGAAAGATATTGCATCAAAAAAACAACTTTTTTTGAAGACCAATCTGGATGCCGCAAGGGAATCCCTTAGGCAAATCCGACTTCGAAATCTATCCGGAATGATTCTGATTGATTTTATCAATCTACAAGATCAAAAGGAGCAGTATCAACTCGAAAGTGAACTGCAACGTTTATGCCGATTAGATCCGATTCGAACCCGTTTTGTGGATTTTACCAAATTAGGGATTGCAGAAATTACAAGAGCGGCAAAGTGAAAAAGCATTAAAATACCGCGCAAAGGAGTAACGAGTAATGAGAAAATCCCCATTGACAAACTCCGGAACAGTCTGATAAAATCTTTAAGTATGCCGCTTGATGAGGTTATATGAACTATATTTGTTCATACGGAAATAGACAGATATCCCTTTGTGAATATCCATCTTTTTCTGAAAGTACGATTTTATGAAGAGAAGCGTTTCTGAAAGTGTATGGATTAAATTTTTCCGAAAAACACTTTATGAATTCTATTTCATGAAATCCACACCGTAATCAGCGAGTTTAAGAAGAAGGAGGTGCCCTATGTACGCAATTATTGTTACCGGCGGAAAACAGTATAAGGTTTCCGAGGGTGATGTCATTGATGTCGAGAAGCTTGAAGTGGAAGAAGGCAAGCAGGTTACATTCGATCAAGTCATTGCCGTAAGTGACGGGACGCTGAGAGTTGCATCTGAAGTTGCAGGCGCAAAGGTAAATGCAACGGTCGTAAAGCAAGGCAAAAGTGCAAAGGTGACGGTTTACAGGTATAAACCCAAGACCGGATATCACAAAAAGAACGGTCACAGACAGCCTTACACGCGTGTGAAGATCGAAGCAATCAGCATGTAACAGATCGGCAATTTCATGACATCGGTGGTTATCTATCAGACAAAAGAGGGCACATTTACCGGATTTGATGCGTTGGGGCACGCTGGCTTTGCAGATGCAGGGGAAGATATTGTCTGTGCTGCAATTTCAGCCCTCGTAATCAATACGGTCAATTCTATTGAAAAATTGACAGATAGTACCGTTTTGGTGCAGGAAGATCAAAAAGCCGGCAAGATCTCTTGTCGCTTTCCGGTCAAACTCAACGGAGATGGAGTGCTTCTCATGCGTTCGCTACACTTGGGTGTAAATGAAATTGCGAAGAGGTACGGAAAAAAGTACCTAAAAGTAATTACAAAGGAGGTATGAGCCATGATTCAGATGAATCTGCAATTTTTTGCTCATAAAAAGGGTGTCGGTTCTACAAAGAACGGCAGAGATTCCGAATCGAAGAGGCTGGGAGCTAAGCGTGCCGATGGCCAATTTGTAAAGGCCGGAAATATTCTTTACAGACAGCGCGGTACACATATTCATCCCGGTATCAATGTTGGAATTGGTGGTGATGATACACTTTTTGCTCTCACAGATGGTGTTCTGAAATTTGAGCGCAAGGGACGAAGCAAACACAGGCGAGTGTACATCCTGTCATTGCAAGGTAAATAGTAGATGACCTCGAAATGGTTTCAAACCGGAAGCTTTGGTTTGAAACCATTCTTTGATTATTGCCGAAAGGATTACAACAGGAGATTTCATGCCAGAGTTTATTGATCATGTAAAAATTCATATTGCCAGTGGCAAGGGCGGAGACGGCCATGTCTCCTTTCGTAGGGAAAAATATGTAGCCAATGGAGGCCCCGATGGTGGAGATGGCGGCAAAGGAGGAGATGTTATTTTTACAGTTGATCCTGGGCGAAATACACTGTCTGACTTTCATTATAATGGCAAATACAAGGCGGAGAGCGGAGAAGAAGGTGGCAATAAGCGCTGCAGCGGCAAATCCGGGGCGGATTTAATCTTGAAAGTTCCGGAGGGAACCGTGGTGAGAGAAGCGGACTCAGGCGCTGTGATTGCCGATTTATCCGGAGATCAGAAGAGGGTCGTCCTGCTCAAAGGGGGGGAGAGGCGGAACCGGCAATATGCATTATGCAACTGCAACCATGCAAGCCCCACAATATGCCAAACCGGGTCAGGAAGCGAAAGAACTGGATGTGGTGCTCGAACTCAAGATGATTGCAGATGTGGGTTTGGTTGGGTTCCCCAATGTCGGTAAATCCACCTTTCTTTCCAAGGTATCCAACGCCAGGCCTCAGGTTGCCAATTATCACTTTACGACCTTGACTCCCAGCCTTGGAGTTGTACATTTGGATGATGCAAGAGATTTTGTCATTGCCGACATTCCCGGATTAATTGAAGGCGCATCGGAAGGTGCAGGACTCGGTTTGGAGTTTCTAAGGCATATTGAACGCACCAATGTCATCATTCATGTTGTAGATGCCGCAGGCACAGAGGGAAGAGATCCCCTGGACGATATTGAACTGATCAATCACGAGCTAAAAAAGTACAAAGCTGCCATTGCGGAAAAGCCACAAATCATAGCAGCCAACAAAATTGACATGCTTCCGGATGGAGCAGATTCTGAGATCATTCACGAAATGAAACGTATTTATGAACCTCGTGGAGTAAAAGTTTTTCCTACCTCTACACTGACAGGTGCAGGACTGCATAAATTGTTGTATGATGTAAGCACCCTTCTTTCCAAGATCAATCAAACCCCTCTCGTTTTTGAGCAGGAATTCGATCCGGAGGCATTCACAAAGTCTGAGAAAGAAGGATATACGATCTCATATAACCGCAAAGAAAACGCCTATGTAATCGAAGGCCCTCGAATCGAAAAGATGCTTGGTTATACCAATTTGGAATCAGAAAAAGGATTTGCCTTCTTCCAGCAATTTTTACGGGATAATGGAATAATTGCAGAGCTGGAAAAAAAGGGAATTCGCGAGGGCGACTTGATTCGAATCTACGGTCACGGCTTTGAATACTATCCAGACAGGTGATAAAAATGAACTATATACAAACAAGCAAACAACGATCTTTTCTCAAGCATCTAGCTTCCAATCTGGAGCCTTCTTTTCAGATTGGAAAAGGAGGATCCGCTCCAGAAGTGACTCAGGCGCTATCGGAACTTTTTCATAATCGGGAACTGGTTAAATTAACCGTACTGAAAAATTGTGAAGAGGATTTGCGCTCTATTGCACAAATGGTTTCCGAGCGAACCAGAAGTGAGATTGTTCAAGTGATTGGACGCAAGATTGTATTGTACAAACCGTTTCCCGATCCAGAAAAACGCAAAATCCTATTGCCAAAATAAGGAAGAAGGTTCTGAGCATGCAGATTTTATTCTTGTTTCCATTATTTCTTTCATTCATGATCTGTTTCATATCGTAGGAGGTCTGCATGAAAGAGCGTAAAATCGGAATTATGGGAGGCACTTTTAATCCCATTCATTATGGTCATCTGTTACTTGCGGAGAATGCAAGAGAACAATTCGGGTTGGATCGTGTCATCTTTATTCCCAGTGGCACACCTTATTTAAAGGACACTTCCAAACTCCCGAGCGGAGATCTGCGCTATCAATTAGTCAAAATCGCAATTCAAAATAATCCCTATTTCACCTGCTCCAGGCTGGAAATCGATCGTACAGGTGATACCTACACCGTAGATACTCTTCTTCAATTAGAAAAATGTACCCGGGAGATCAGCTTTATTTTATCGTTGGAGCAGATTCCCTGATGGAAATGGAACGTTGGAAACGCACAAGAGATATTTTTTCTCATTGTATTATTCTGGCATCCATCCGCGGCGAGATTAGTCTGACTGATTTAGAAAAAAAACAGTTGGAACTGGCTTCTAAATACCAGGCAAATATTCACTTACTTAAAGGCGATCGCGTTGATATTTCCTCAACAGATATACGATCCAGAATTGCGAGCGGAAAATCCGTCCGTTACTTAATGTCACAAGAGTGCATTGAATTCGTTTATCTCAAGAATTTTTATATCGGCGATACGATTGGGGCCGGCGATATAGAAGCACCGGATCAAATAGCTCTTCCCATAAGACATCAGCGCCACTAGAAATGTAACTGTCGCAGACCCCCCGAGGAGAAGTTTGAAAAAAGAGGCAGGCGGTTAGATACCGTAAAGAGGGTATAGCAAACAAACCCTCAAGGGGTCTTTGAAAAGCAAATATAAGAACGACCTAATCAGGAAGCGGCGGCAGGTAAAGCGTCTTTGATAACGTAGCCTCGGAGCTTCAGCAGACTAAGTGCCTGTGAAGTGGTGAGTATCTTCTCCTCCTTCACAGGACGTGGAGCAAGATAGCCTTCCGCAGTATACGGTTTCAGATCTGTCAGTATGTGCCAGATAGCGGTAAGGAGCATACGGCAGATGGCAATGATGGCTTTCTTGTGACCACGGTGGGATTTGATGCGGCGATAACGTTCCGTAATTTCAGGATGTTTCTTCGATTTGATCAAAGCATTTGCAACCTGCACCAGAACTGGTTTAAGATAAGAGCCAGCACGGGAAATCCGAGTGGATTTGATCTTGAAATTGCTTTGATCGTTGCGAGGACAACATCCTGCCCAGGAAACAAGATGCTGGTCTGTCGGAAACACAGACATGTCACCGCCGATCTCTGAGAGGATCTGAATCGCCGTAAAGAGGTTTTTATCAAAACCGGGGACAGTACGGATCAGATTGAGAGCGTCAAAGTAAGGGTCAGAAACACGAAGGATTTCCCGTTCCATTTCTGCCTTGTGCTTTTCCAGCTCATCGATGTGATCCAGACATTGGCGAAGCTTGATTGCCTGTTCCGGTGAGATAGCCCCATCAATGGCAGCTTGAATCTCTTCGATCGGGGTTTTGCATCGTTTGTCTACAAAGGGTGTGACATCAAAGGTTTCACCGGGATGTGCGAGGATATATTCCGTGATCGACCTGGAGGACTTCCCGAACACATCGCTGAAGACGTCGTCAAGCTTGAGATTTGATACGGTCAGACAATTCTGTGCACGATTCTTCTCACCTGTGAGCATGTTGGTAAGCTTGAACCGGTACCGTACAAGATCCCGGAGATGACGGATTTCAGCGGGTGGGATAAAAGAAGGCCTGATCATGTCGCACATGAACAGATCACAGATCCATTTCGCATCCTTACGGTCGGTCTTATTTCCCTTCTGCGGTTTGGTGTACTTGGGGTGAGCAAGTACGACATTGCATGTTTCTCAAGGACATTGAAAACCGGGATCCAGTACTTGCCGGTTGATTCCATGCACACATCTGTACAGTTATAAGAGGCAAGCCATGCGGCAAGATCCCGCAGCCCTCTGGAGAAAGAGGAAAATCTCTTTTCTTTATACTCTGTACGACCGTTTGCATCGGTGAAACCGATACAGGCAAAAATCCAGGTTTTGTGGACATCAAGTCCAGAGCAGTTTTTGCGAAAGATTTTAAAAGCCAATAAAACACCTCCCTGATATTTTGTAGGTGCAGAAGCGACAGTGACTGGTCATCCGGCGAAATCGAGACAACTTCGGAAGAGATAAGTTTACGGGCTACGGAATGCGCCATTCATTGATGCCTTAAGGATGACCGACAACATATAACAATGCGGGGTAGGCCGCTATACCGCCCCGCCACTCACCTCCACGTGTTCTGTAGTATGTCGATCCTGCAAGAAAAGAATATCAGGGAATATAAAGAGAGAAAAGTGCGAAAGGCCTTGGTTTTCATAACCCCATCGGTGCCTTTCGCCAGAAAGGCGGAAAATAACAATGAAACAACAGACCATCACCGCGCATATGGCGGAACTTCGTCGTCAGATGAAAAAAGTGCTAAAAACAGAGAGGTTTGATCACACCTTAGGTGTGGCTTATACCGCTGCCTCCCTAGCCTTTCTATATGACGTAGATCTCGACCAGGCGTTAACTGCCGGCATGTTGCATGACTGTGCAAAATATGTGGAACATAAGGTGGAAACATGCAAAAAGTTTCATATTCCTGTTACAGAAGCGGAAGAGAAAGAGCCGTCGCTACTTCATGCGAAGCTAGGAGCCTATCTGGCAGAACACCAATACCATGTCCAGGATCCGGAGGTGTTAAACGCCATCCGCTACCATACAACCGGTCATCCAAACATGACGCTACTAGAAAAAATCATTTTTGTGGCAGATTATATTGAACCGAACCGAAAGATGCTTCCTCACCTTTCAGAGATTCGAAAAATGGCCTATCGGGACTTAAATGAAGCAATCGTTCATATTCTACAGGATACGCTTGCCTATTTGGATCAAAGTTCTAAAATAAAAGACCCGGAAACACAGAGAACCCTACAGTATTATTTATCCGTCCATGCGGACTAATTGATCATTAGAAAACGCACCATATCCACAGAAAACCACAGAAAAGAAAGGATTCCGATTTGAAAAAACAACTTCATTCCATAGAAACCTCCCAAGAGATGGTAAAACTTGCCTTGCAGGCACTGGAAGAACGCAAGGGCGAAGATATCCGTATTCTGAATATTAGTGAAGTTTCTGTTCTGGCAGACTACTTCATCATTGCCAGTGCAAACAACAACCGACATCTCAAAGCGTTAAGAGATATTGCAGAAGAAATTAGAGAGAGCTGGATTTGAATTGAAAAATGTAGAAGGGGACGAAAATACTCCCTGGATACTAATGGATTTTGGAGATATCGTCATTCACCTTTTTGACCACGATTGTCGTATGTTCTATGATCTGGAAAGAATCTGGCGAGATGGAAGAGTAGTTTCCAGCGATGAATTCTAATCCATTATCAAAAATTACTGATAAATTCGCAAAACACCGAAGACTTTTCCAAGTATCTGGCATCGCTTCACAATGATCGGTTCCATTTCATCATTTTCCGGCTGAAGCCTTATATGCCCTTTTTCTTTGTAAAAAGTCTTAACAGTAGCAGAATCATCGATCAGAGCAACTACTTGGTCTCCATTCTCCGCAGTATCACATTCTTGTACAAACAATTGATCCCCGCTTCGAATGCCTGCATTGATCATGGAATTTCCCTTCACTTTCAGAATGAACGTATTTCCCCTTGGGCAAACAGAAGCAGGAAGCGGATAGTACCCCTCAATATTTTCTTCTGCAAGAATAGGGGTTCCTGCAGCAACCTGTCCTAAAACGGGTATGTTGATCATTTCCGTTCTTAAAATCTGAAAGTCATCATCACAAATCTCAATGGCTCTTGGCTTGGTAGGATCTCTACGGATATAGCCATTCTTTTCCAATGATTCCAAATGCGCATGAACAGAGGAAGTGGATTTCAAGTGCACCGCCTCTCCAATTTCACGTACTGCTGGAGGAAACCCCCGATTTACAATTTGGTTCTTAATATAATCTAGAATCTCTTGCTGTTTGCTTGAAATCCTGCCGTGATCCATATAAAATTCTCCATTTCTGATCAGAAAAATTCCAATTTTTTTATCTATACTCAGTATATCAAAGTTGAAAAAGAAAAGCAAACATATTTTCGAAAAATATATGTTCGTCTATCTATTGACACGTGAATAAATGTTCGATATACTTTCGATAGTGACCACACGTTCGATTTGTGTTTTATTACTATAAAATGCAGTAAACTAGCAAATATTGATAAGATACTGGTATGAATCATGAAGACAAGATCGAAGCATAAGAACATACAATCGATTCATTTATGGAATAGTAAGATTCACTCCCAACGGCCAAAAGCAAATGTTTGTTCTTTTGCTGGATATGTTTACCATCATCCCTTTTTTCATAATTTTTTGAGTCGATTTCGCATTCCTTTTGTACTTGCTGTTTTTCTCCTTGTGTTTTTCTCAAAGTGGAATCTGAATCTCAGCCATGCAGATATCTATTTTGCTGATGCAAACAGCTATAAGTGCTATCGCAGTATCTGCGTGAAACCTGGAGATTCTATGGAACTCATCGCAAGAGACCAGCTAAATACCGTAGACCCGAACCAAATACAGGATTTCATCGCAGAAGTCTGTTTGATCAATCATAAGATAAATACGCAACTTCGGGCAGGGGATTATTTAATTGTGCCATATTATTCCAATCATCTATTTGCCGCAACTCAATAATCCGCTATAATAGAAAAATGTGAATGGAAGATTGCAGATCAACTGTAAAAATAAGGTTCATGCATTGTTAAAGGATAGATGGATGCAGGGAAATATCGGAAACACAGATAAATATTTATTGAACAGGATAAAATCAACATTCGAAAAATGCGAGAAGTACTAGCCTCCTTACCAAAATTCACTCATCAGTATTTTAGGAGTATCGAGGGAAACACTTCCAGCCGCACTCGCCTTGGATATGCTTATGATCTTCGCACTTTCTTCGAATTCCTTCATGAGAATAATTCTTCTCTTAAGCAAACTGCAATTACCAATTATAAGCTTTCCATGTTGGATCAAATCAAGAGAGAAGATATCGAAGAATATTTGGAGTATCTATCTTTATATGACAAACATGAGAAAGAACTGACCAATCAAGAATCCGGAAAAGCCAGAAAGCTTTCAGCGCTTCGTTCCTTCTATAATTTTTACTTTCGATTGGAAATGATTGAGACCAATCCACCCTCCATGATCCGCCTCCCTAAGCTTCATGAACATGAAATTATTCGCTTGGAGCCAAATGAGGTGGCAATCATGCTGGACCAGGTAGAGGCCGGTGAGAAATTAACCAAATCACAATTGAAGTTTCATGCTAAAACGAAACTTCGAGATACCGCTCTCATCACGCTCTTGTTAGGTACAGGGATTCGGGTTTCAGAGTGCGTTGGAATTGATATCAATGATATCAATTTTGAGAATAACGGAATCAAGATCCATCGTAAAGGTGGATATGATACAATCGTCTACTTCGGAGAGGAAGTCGAGAAAGCACTTCGAGCTTATTTGGACTCGAGATTGCAATTAAGCGCGGTATCCGGTAGTGAAAATGCCGTTTTTCTCTCCCTTCAAAGCAAAAGAATTTCCGTACGTGCGGTTGAGAATTTGGTCAAGAAATATGCACAAACCGTTACCTCTTTAAAAAAAATCACGCCACACAAACTTCGTTCTACTTTTGGAACCAACCTCTATAAAGAATCCGGAGATATTTATCTTGTTGCAGATGTTTTGGGACACAAGGATGTCAATACCACCAGAAAACACTATGCCGCCCAGGATGATGACAATAGACGAAGAGCTGCTAGAATGATCCATTTACGAGAAAGCGAGACATAAGAAAGAATGATGCCAAATAAGCATAAAGAAAAAACGAATATTTCCTTAATTGGAATGCCGGGAGTAGGAAAAAGTACCGTTGGCGTTGTACTTGCCAAACGAATGGGATTGGATTTTATCGATAGTGATCTGGAAATACAAAGACAAACTGGAAAATTTCTTTATGAAATCATCAAAGAACAGGGACTGAAAGGCTTTATTCAGGTAGAAAACCGTATCAATTCCTCTATCAATACGGATCATTCTTTGATTGCAACCGGAGGAAGTGTGATTTATGGCAAAGAGGCAATGCAGCATTTGCATGACATTTCCGTCATCGTTTATTTAAAATTATCCTATGAATCTCTTCAGGTTCGTTTGGGCTCTCTGGAAGAACGTGGTGTGGCAATTGAAAAAGGACAAACACTTTTGGGATTGTATAAGGAACGAATCCCATATTATGAACGATATGCCGATTTAACCATCCTGTGTGAAGAAAAGGGAATCAGCGCCATTGCCAAAGAAATAGAGGAAAAAGTAAACCCATTTTTTCATCCAACTATTCGTTAAAGCTGTCTTTTGCGAATAGTTGGATGAAGTTGGATGATCTTCCCAGTTAGCTTCCTGCCTTTTGTCTTTTCTCAAAATCATCTACAAATTGAGAGATCAACTCCGCACTCCCCTCGAATCCAAGCTTGACGGAATTCACAGTAAGATCATAACTATCTACATGACCCCATTTTTTGGATGAATAATAGTTATAATAGTTTTTCCGTTGTTTGTCTTTTTTTCTCATCATTTCTTGTGCTTTACCATCCGAATCAATATCTTTGTATCTACGTCGTATTTCCGCAATTCGTGCGCTTTCATCCGAAGAAATGAAGATATGAACAACGTTTGGTAAATCACTTAGCGCATAGTCAGCGCATCTACCGACAAGAATACAGGGGCCCTCTGATGCGATTTTCTTTATCGTATCAAACTGTGCAAGAAATATTTTATGACTAATCGGCATATCTACAAATCCAGATGCACTATATCCGAATGAGTAAGTATCCATGACTAAATTATATAAGAACGATGTGGTCGGGCGCTCGTCTTGATGTTCAATCGTTTCTGCAGACAAACCACTCTCCTTTGCCACTCGAGCAATTAGTTCTTTGTCATAACACTTGATTCCATATTTTTTTGCAAGCATCTCCCCAATGGCTCTGCCTCCAGATCCAAATTGTCTACCAATCGTAATCACTGTATTCATAAGATTCCTCCATTATGTAGTTCTCTTTGACCCTTATTGTAACACATCCAAATTTATGCATCACATCGATGCGCCAACTATTTTAATTCTTTTAAGATCTCTTGAAAATAAGCGGGAAAGGGCGCGTCAATGCAAATTTCTTTACCCGAACGAGGATGAATAAAATTCAAGGTCTTTGCATGTAAACATTGTCCCTGTATTTCCAAATGATTCATCTGTAATGATTTTGATAGATTGGACGGAATCTTTTGACGAGGAGCATATTTTTCGTCTCCCAACAGAGGATGTCCAATCGAGGCCATGTGAACACGAATCTGATGTGTTCTTCCTGTTTCCAACCGACACTGAATATAACTCATCCGATAAAAGGGGTAAGAGTGCAGCGTATGATAATGTGTGATGGCTTTCTTTCCGTGAATCGGATCAATTCCCATTTTTTTCCGATCTCTCTTATGCCGACCAATCGGGGCGTCGATAATGCCCTCTTTTTCTTGAAAAAGCCCAAAGACAATGGCATGATAAATGCGCAGAATAGAGTGCTCCTTCAATTGTTCAGCAATTCCTTGCTGCGCCAGGTCTGTTTTACAGATCACCAGAGATCCGGTCGTGTCTTTATCAATTCGATGCACGATTCCCGGTCGTAGCACTCCGTTAATCCCGGATAAAGTATCTCCACAATGGTATAGAATCGCATTCACAAGTGTTCCCGTCGGATGCCCGGGCGCCGGATGCACAACGAGTCCCTTCGGTTTGTTGATCACTAGTAAATCTTCATCTTCGTAAAGAATCTCCAACGGGATATTTTCAGGCTCTACATGAAACTCTTGAAGGTCAGGGAGGGAAAGTTCAATCTGGTCATCTGCTTTTACCAGTTCTTTTGCTTTCGCGACCCTTCCATTTAACAAAACGTAATTTTCATCGATCAATTTTTTAATTTGCGTACGTGAAAGTTTGTCTGCTATTTCCGCTGCCAAGAAACGATCGATTCGAATCCCCGCTGTTTCCTCCCGTACTTGAATGATTCTCTTATCCGTATCTATTTCCCCTTCTACACTACGAATATCTTATCTGTTTTTCTGCTCTACGTTAGCTGATTTTTCGTGTTTTTTTCTGTTGTTTGATACTCAAAAAACTAAAATCTTGCTCTTTGTAATAAAAGAGGATAAACAACACCAACAAAATGGTAGAAACTGTCACGTAGATATCAGCGACATTGAATACCGGAAAGTCGATTAGCGAGAAATAGATAAAATCAATCACATAGGCGTGCTTAGTTCGATCTACCATATTTCCTGCCGCACCGGAAGCAATAAGAATAAGCAGGAAATTAAAGGGAATATATTTCCGCTCCGGTGGAATACGATAAAGGACATAGGCAATCATAATGCAAATAATGATCGCAATCAAAATAAAGAAAATCTTTTGATTCTGAAGCAGTCCAAACGCAGCCCCAAAGTTTTCTAAATAATGCAACTCCAAAACTCCGGCGATCAAAGGAAATGAATCTTTCCCGCACAAGTGCAGTACAGCAAAACTTTTTGTCATTTGATCTATGAAGACCAAAAAGATAAATAACATCAGATCGATAAAAAGCAACCATCGTTTACCTGTTTTTTTATTCCTCATCAATTTATCTGCTCCTTACTTGATTTTTACTTGATTTTCTCGTTGGAAATGAGATCTGTTGCATATTTTGATCACATCAACCTGTATCAATCTCTCCACTGGTGGTATCTACTTTGTAATTGCGTCAATCGCTGTTTTGATTTCGATGCTCGACACGTCTTCCGCAAGAAAACTATGCCCAATCTGATCCAGCAAAACGAATTGCAAGTGACCTGCACTTACTTTTTTGTCAGAAAACATCATCTGCATCAGTGCATCCGGATCCGATATCTCGGTACAAGTAGGCAACGAATAAAAGGACAAAGCACTTCGGATGGTTTCTTCTTCCGCAACAGAAAGAAGACCACGATCTCTCGAAATTCTCGCTGCTGCAAGCATCCCTAGGCCAACACATTCCCCATGAAGTAAAGAAAAATTTTTATATTTCTCAAGGGCGTGCCCCAGTGTGTGGCCATAATTTAAAATTTTCCGTATTCCTCTGTCTTTTGGATCTTTCTGCACCACATCTCTTTTATATTCGCAGCAGCTTTGAATCATCTGCAACAGATCCGTTTGGTCGAGTGATAAAATCTGAGCTCCATGGACGGTTAACCAGTTGAAAAACGTTGCATTCCAAATCAACCCATACTTGATAATTTCGGCCATCCCTGCTGCAAATTGGCGATGAGGCAAGGTATTTAAAGTATTCAGATTCATTATAACCGTTTTAGGCGGATAGAAGGCGCCAATCATATTTTTATATCCAACAAAATCGACGCCTGTCTTTCCGCCGATGCTAGAGTCTGTCTGAGCCAGCAAGGTGGTTGGTACCTGAATATAAGAAATTCCCCTCAAATAAGTTGCTGCAGTAAACCCTGTGATATCCCCTATCACACCTCCTCCCAGCGCAACCAGAAAATCATCACGGTCAAAGTGATTCTCCATTAAAATCTGATAGAGATGTTGAACGGTTTGCAGTGTTTTTTGTGATTCCCCGGCCGGAAGCACAATGGAATGAAGTTCCGATACCGTATCGTTCAAACTCATGCGTACTTGCGACAGGTACAAAGGTGCTATATTCGTATCTGTTATAATCAAAACACGTCTTTTTATGGAAAAGAGCTTTCTAACCTGATGATGCAGTTCGCAGAAATGCGTGCTTCCACAAATCAAAATATCATAAGCATTGTTGTCCTGCTGCAAGAGGGACGATGCTGTCAGGGTTACAAAAGCATGATCCTCCGTTGCAAAAGATGTGGGTGCCACTGTATCCGCCTTTCGTAGAACAGGATTGCCTGCCATCTATTTACAAATGATTTTAAGCAAAATGAACGGCAGAAGAAACCTTCTGCCGCAACTTTCCTAACAAAATATATGTCTTACTTTCCTGCAGAATCTCCAAGTGTACCACCGATCATTTCTTGAAAATCGCCTGAGATATCCACGCTGGGCGGGGTGATAATAAAGATATATCTCGAAATCTTCTGGAGGTTACCTCGAATGGCATAACACGATCCGGAAACAAAATCTACAATCCTCTGTGCAAGATCTACATCAATTCCTTCCAGATTCAAAACAACCGCCCGATTTCCCAAAAGGGTATCGGTTACTTCCTTCGTATCCTCCATGGAAGTAGGTCTAATTGCGCAAATTTCCATGTTACTGGCTGCACTTGCTACCGCTTTCCTCACGGATCTATTGGTAGGTAACGATTTTACCACAGACTTTCTAAAACGCTCTTCCGAAGTTTCAATTGCTGGTTCATTCTTACCGATTACCGGTTCTCTAGATGGAGTTTCCTCAGCGTCATCACCCTCATAGTAACTGTCATCATCATAATAGCCGTCATCTTCTCCGTTCAGCTTCATTGCATTTTAAAAAAACTTATCCATGACACTCATATTAAAAACTCCCTTTCCGGTATTTCCGGTATAAAGGCATACCTTGAACATGTTTACATACTATACTATTATCCATGTTTTAAGCGTAGCTGTCAACATTATTCATAAATCAAATCATCATCCTTCACCGTTGAAGAATCGAGCGCAATGTAGTCGAATTCACTTAAACCATACATCGTGTTGGGCTCCACAATTGCATATTCCTCATTTTGATACAGAATTCTAATTTGTCTGAAATCGGCATAACCTTTGTTAATGTTATAGACTCCAGTCAATTTTTCTGTATTTTTCAGTGTCAGTGTGTCGGTTGACTCCGGTTTCTGAAGGATATCACCCGCGCTGAGAGAGGCATCACCGATATCATAACTGCTTTCTGTCTCATTATAAACAGTGACCCTCTTAAACTCCACACTTTCTCTTCCATTTTTGGACCAGCCTTTTTTCAGAACCCCTTGTACCCCATTTTCTCCCTTCGTCAAATACTCTTTAGGTATCACATAAAAATTCTTCTTCACAATGGCTGATTTCGGAATCTTGAGCCCACGCCTCTCCTCTGTAATTAACTGCACATCCAGAAATCGATCGGTACAAAAAGTCATCATGGAGTTCGTAAAAGACAGGAGAATGAGAGGCTTTTGATCACTTCCGCGTGTTTCAGAAACGGATGCCCATAATTCATCCTGGTTTTTTAAAAACCGAACTTTCACAAATCCAAGTTCGGTCAGCGATTTTGCCATTTTTTCATCTACAGAAAGGGCCACGGACCAATTTTCATCTGTAATAATTTTATAAACAGGATCTCCCTCGGCAATCAGATTATTATTTACCAGCGGTTTTTTTCTTGTACTGATTATCCTCAAAGGACTCTCTGTCCAACTGTTCCGGTCTTTTTGTTTCGTACCCGTCCGTATAATAAACAACGGTTCCGGTTTCAGTTGCATCATAATAATGAATTGCACTTGCATCCGCATTTTTGCTAAGAGCCTCAATATTGGATAAAATACTGGTGTTAGCGAATTTTTGCGCAGTTCCCTGTAAACCTGTTTTAAAATCATAAACCTTAGAAAAATCAGTATCCCGGAAGTCGGAACAGAAATTCATGATCTGTGTACGCAACTCTCCCATATCCTGTGCAGATAAGGTAACGGTGTCGCTCCCCTCCGATTTCAGCAGATCCATCAAGCCACCGTTTCATCAATGGTATAGACTAAATTTCCAACTGCTACTCTTCCACCCTCCGATGCAAAATAATTTACATAACCAGAATCCGCACTCTTTTCAATCTTCTCTTGACGAATTGCAATCCCTTTGTAGGTATCATCTGCCGAAAGACTGCCATCCTTTACTTCATACACGACAATATGCTTGGAGCGAAAATAGGAAACAAAAGCAAACAGAATGTATATGAGGATGATAATAAATATCAGTTTACCAAGGTTAAGATTGAGAGCTTTGGGGTATCCGAGAGGTCTCTGTTCCTGTCGCATTTCAGACTCCACTGAAAAAGGGATCGTGGTTTTACCGCGACCCCGCCATGATCATGATCCTTACAAATATCATTCCTAAAAATCGATACAAACCAATCAATAAGATCCGCTGTTACCCTTTCACGAATCATTCCATCCATAAGAACTGAATTTCTTATAAGGAAGTTTCAATATATGGCTTTACAGCTTCCGACAATTCCGAAGCATCCATAGACACGCTCAACGTGAAATCTACATGAAACTTTTCACTTAAACGGTTCAAGCGTTCAATTGTTGTTGTAATATCCTTGCCTTCCAATCCTGCTATATTCAAAAAACTGTCAAAATACATTTGCTGCAAATCGTGATCCTGGGAAATAATACCGGTAATAAATCCAATGAATTCGTCCGGATTCTCTACAAAGTATTCGGAAACGTCAATGAGCCTGACTTTATTATTCAACTCATACATGTGTTTAGTGCTCTTATCCAAATAGACTACATTTCCAAGCACGGCCTTTACCTGCCCGTTTGCTTTATCCAATAAGCACTTGGTCTTGCCTTTTCCCTTTTTGCCGACAATTAACTGAACCATGTCCAAAACCTCCTCAGGTGCGATTCACATTTTAGTTAATTATAGATGATCAATCTGGAAAAAACAACTCTATTCCACCGCTTTTTCCAACATTGCCGTCATGTCGTTGTAGAGTCGATCCACACTGGTATCTCCGAGAATCACCGCAATGTATGGGTTTCCAGCCGTATCCTTAGCCAGTAGAATGAGGCAGTGCCCTGCTGCGGTGGTTGTTCCTGTTTTCCCCCCGATTACCGTAATATTCGAAGGCATTTTGGCCTTTCCGCTAAAATATCGATTCGTCGATTTAATATCGACCGCCACCGCTTCTTTCTTAGAACTATAATACTGTGTTGTATAAGAGGTCATATTGATGATCTGCTGAAATTCGTCAAATTTCATGGCCTCTTGAAAGATGAGATACATATCGTAGGCAGTCACATAATGATTATCTTTTTGTAACCATGAGGGTTTTGGAAATGACAATTGGTTGCGCCAAGGGCAAGCGCTTCCTCGTTCATCATCTTCACAAAACCATCCACGCTTCCACCAATATTCTCTGCAATCATGATACCTACATCATTGGCGGAGTAGATGAGAAGGATGTGGAGCGCCTGATCCAACGTCATGGAATCTCCTGCTCTCAATCCGATCTTTTGTGCACCTTCTTCTGTAATCAAGTTAACCGATGTGGAAGCGGTAAGTGTCTGGTCCAATTTGGCATGTTTTAATGCGACTAAAGCTGTCATCACTTTTGTGAGGGAAGCCGGATTTTTCCGCTCGTTGACATGCAGCGAATACAGCGTTTTCCGATGGTTCAAGTCAAACAGCCCCGCACTACAACCGTCTTGCAAACTAAAATCCCCTAGGGTAATATCCGAGTTGGTCACACACAGATTTTTAGCAAAAGCATCTGCCACATCTTCTTGATCCCGGGAGCCTGCCTTAAAATCAGGAACATAAGAAAGATACTGTGGTGTACCATAAGAACAGCCACCCAATGTACCCATCAGAAAAAATGCTGTACAAAGGATAAGAAAGAATTTACTTTTTGTAAAGTTCACGCCACTCAAAATCTCCACGATCCAATGCCTTCAACAGAATTTCCGCTGAAGCAAGGTTTGTTGCAACAGGAATATTATGCACATCACATAATGTAATCACAATATCCTCTTGAGGTTCATGCATCTTATGAGTCAGCGGATCTCTCAAAAAAATCAAAAGATCTATTTCATTCTGTTCAATGGCCGCACCCATCTGCTGTTCACCACCCAGATGCCTTGCCAAATATTTATGGATGTTCAAATTGGTAACTTCTTCGATCAACCGACCTGTCGTTCCGGTAGCATACAATGAATTCTTGCTGAGAATTCCTCTGTATGCGATACAGAAGTTCTGCATCAACTTCTTTTTTGCATCATGTGCGATGAGCGCAATATTCATCTGCATGTTCCTCCTTTCATTGAAAGAATGATTTCGATTCTATTCCTTAATCTGTTTATCGATAGAACTTCTTCCCCTGCATCGCCACATTCAATACACAGCCAATACCGGCAAATTCACAAACCAGAGAAGTCAGACCGGAGGAAACGAAGGGAAGCGGAATCCCTGTGTTTGGAATAACCCCCGTTGCGACTCCAATATTTAAAAATCCTTGAAACCCAAGCCAAGCCGCCACACCTACTGCAATCAGCATTCCGGAAAAATCTCTTGACCTGCGGGCAATATAAAGACACTTTAAAACAATTGCCAACAACAATAATACAACCAGAATGGAGCCCAGAAAGCCCAATTCTTCACCGATCACCGTAAAAATGAAGTCAGTAGATGATTCCGAGATATAGCCGCTGTTTAAAACGGAATTAATCTCGTTGGTATGAAGTCCCTTGCCCGAGAATTGACCAGAACCAATTGCCATCATGGAATTCAAGGTTTGGTAGGCATCCTCCGGGTAGTCTTCCGGGTGTAGCCAAGACAAAATTCTCTTCTGCTGATACAGCTTCAAAAAAGGAGAATTCTTCCAAGATGCAGAAACAATCACCAATATAGAAAGCGGAACAACAACCATCATCACCGTGGTAAGCAGTCTCCGATCCATTCCACCGACAAACAGAATTGATGTAAAAATCACGAGGAGCATAATACTAGTGGATAAATCGGGCTGTTTTAGTACCAGAAATACCGGCGGTGCGAGCAGTAAAACACAGAGCATTACAAATGAAATGGATCGAATACGATCTCTATACTTCATAATAAACTTTGCAAAAAATAAAATCAACATGATTTTTGTGATTTCAGAAGGTTGAAAAGTAAAACCGCCAATCTGAATCCACCTACTAGCCCCGTGGGAGTCATGCCCCTTCAGAATAACGATCATAAGCAAAGCAAGGCTTACAATATAGCCAAACCAGTAGAGATCGATCAAACGGTGATAATCAATCATAGAAAAGAGGAACATGATTACAAGGCTCACGACAATGCCTATGATTTGTTTATTTCGAAGTGATTCGTTGGAGGAGGTGATGGCCAAAACACCGATGGTACTTAGAATCAGTGTGAAAAGAATCAAAATAAAATCCAACCGCCAAAACGAATAACTAGGTTTGTTTGAATTTCGGATATTTAATTTGAGCTGCTTTCGTCTTCTCAATCTGCCGTCTGACCTCCACCGTCTAGTTCTTTTGCACCTCCGGAGAGGATCTTTTCCTGTTCTTCCGGATTGTAATAGTAACGATACACATCCCCCGTGATCTGTGCTGCATAGGAAGAGGTATACCCGTACGCAATTCTCGTTGCGATGGCAATTTCCGGGTTTTCATACGGAGCAAAACTGATGAAGAGCGCATGATTGGCCCTGATTGTAATTTGCTGTGCAGTACCGGTTTCCGGCCACATCCACTCCAATGTTATTATAGTAAGGCTTGTCCTCTACCACCTGCCGCATCCCAGAGCAGATGGCATCCCAATAGGAAGCATTCATTTGAATCGTATTATGTACGGTGGCCGCATTCTTTTTTATCGTTTTGCCACTGCTATCCGTGATTTTATCGATCAATGTCAAATTATAACAAGTGCCACGATTCGCCACCGTTGTGACATACCTGGCCAAACCAACTGTGGTATAATTCGCATTTCCCTGTCCGATCGCAGAGCGGATCGCATCCTGGGTAGAGGCCTGCGGCATGGATTCTTCAATTTCGATGCCTGTTTTTGTTGTGATTCCATACATATCGGCATATTTGGTCAATCGCTTCAATCCATAGGCAGAATTATATTTTCCATTTTTCATTCCTAGATTATATCCCACGTTATAAAAGAAAACGTTACAGGATTTACGAATCGCCTGTACGACATTGAGGCTGCCGTGAGACGAGGGATAGATCCAGCAAATCGGGCCGTTCTCGATTTTGTCAAATCGACCGGTACAGGTATAAGTGGAGGACGTTGTAATCACCCCCTCCATCAGGCCTGCTGTAGCAGAAATCGCTTTAAAAGTAGAACCGGGTGCTGTCTTTTGCTGTGTTGCATAATTATAAAGCGGCCTGGATAAGTCATTATTTAACTTTTTGTAATAAGCGGCATCCACTCCATTTGCCAATTTATTATTATCGTAACTGGGATATGACACCATCGCCAGTACATCGCCATTCCTCACATTGGTAATTACCATAGAGCCGGAGCAGGGGTCCAGTGCCAGTTGTGCGGGCGTAATGTCCAAACGCCTCAGGCGATTCAACATGAAAATGTAGGGGCTCTCTCCCCCCCGATCAAATAGACTCTGCTCTGCACTGCCCAGCTTCACCACTCCCTGTTCCAACAAGGCATGGCAGATTTGAGAGCCTGTGACCGTATCATCATCAATCAGATAACGGTATAGTTTTTTATTAAAATTGACATCGGAAGCGACTTCATTCAGGATATAATCCTCCATCGCCCGATAGATGGTTTCTGCATCAGAATATTCAGAATTCAAGGACAACTTGGTGATATCAACCCAGTTCGCAGAAATCGCATGGCGCAGGTAATCGGCCATGGAGATCGTTTCTTTTGTTGTCCATGCAATGTAAGTTTTGTCATTTTTATCTAAGAGGTCTGCACGGATCACGCCGTTATCATAGAGTTTTTTTACGATGTAACTTTCGTATACTTTGTATTCTTTTGTGAGCTTATTATAGGGCGTTTTCGTCTGCTCCATTTCAGTCCGCAGTCTGTTAAGTACGGTCTTTTGACGAACCTGAAATTCTGCCTCGATCTCCTTCTCTGCTTTTCCTGCGCCATTTTGCGAGAAATGTGTGATATCAATCACCGCGTTATTAAACAATGCGTAATAAACATCATAAATCGGAATAATGAGTTTGGAGGCAGTCACATTCTGCTCAAAAGGTTTTACATTCCGTATTTTTGAGACCAAAATACCAGCCAGCCTATTTTCAAGAATATCATAGGCTGCTTCTGTAAGATCTTTGTCCACTGTTAAATAAACATCATTTCCTGATCCCGGATTCGTACGGTCCTGGGTCTCGATCACCTTGCCCACACGATCTACAAAAAGAGTTTCCTTCCCCTTCATGCCATGCAGCTCGTTCTCCATCGATTGTTCGATGCCGGCCTTCCCAACCGTGTCATTCATGGCATAATCCGCTGCCGGGTTTTTCTCCTTTAAACGCTCTAATTCTTCCGGAGATATTTTTCCAGTATAACCAATAATCTGAGAAAAATAGCGAGCATCCACATATTTTCTGGCGGTGCTTTCTGTAACGGAAACTCCGGGCATATCTGCTGCATTTTCCAAAACATCCGCCACGGTCTTGTCATTGACTCCGGACGCAACCGTGGTGTCAATATATTGCTGGAAGCTGTTGAGCGACATGTCATAACGTATAATCACCATTTTTAAAAGAAGTGCATTATCGTAACCGTCACCTGCCAAAAAGGATTTACGATCATTCGGATCTTTATATTCCCCAATCCCAAAACGTCTAGCAAGATCAAGAACAACCTCTCTGGCCGTCTTCGTTTTTTCCTGGTATTCCAGCTCATCAATGGATTTTCTGCCATAGACATCTGCCAAAAATCGTTGGAGTGCCGTTCCCTCAACAGCAAAAGAAAATCCGCCGTTTTCATCTAAAACAATATCAAAATTATTGTCAATGGAATCTCCATTTCGCTCAATGATATTCACAAGCGCCTGAATGGTTGCATTTAGTTTTGCATCATGTCCTCTCCCGCTTTCATACGCATCCTGAATCGTAACCGAATTTGCCAGTTCATTATAGGCTAAAAGATTGCCGTTACGATCATAGATGTTTCCTCGTACACCGGGAATCGAACGCTCTTTTTTGATACGAAGTTGGAAGGATTTCATATAGTCCTTCCCCCGTATGATCTGAAGATCAAATAAGCGAAGACATAAAATCGAGGTACATAAAATGAGCACCATCGCAAGAATGGTGATACGAGATGTAAAAAAATTCAAAATAGCGTCTTTGATCTCTTCAAACAAATTTTTTAGCACTCCTCTGCTCAATGTCCTCTAAGTATCCGTTTAAAGATAACAACAGAGGATAGAAACCAAGTGAAACGGCGGAAGTATAAATCGCCTCTGGCAACATGATACTCTGCAGGTAATATTGAAAATGAAAATTTCCCCTGATCAGGAAAAACAAGAAAAAGCAGAAAAAAGAAAGCGCCAGATCGCTGAGCAAGATCACCGTAAAAGGCAGTACGATTTTTTCCGGATAAAATAGACGATGTAACATGCCGCATCCAAAACCGATGAACATGTATAGCAAGGCGAAAAGCCCCAAGGTACTGCTACTAAATACATCGAGAACAAGACCGCAGACAAAACCGATCCACAGCCCTTCCCTCTCTCCCCTCATCAAAGAAAGAGAGGCTGTAGCGATCACAAGAAGATTCGGCGTAATCCCCGCGAAATCAATATAACGAAATATCGTAGATTGTAAATATAACAAATCAGGATGACCACCAATGTGATCAAAGATCTTCTTATTTTCTGAAATATCGTCATTCTCCGCCTGTATCTTTCGTTTCTAAGATGACCAATACGGTTGAAATATGTTCAAAGTCCACTGCGGGAGTCAGTTCTCCTGATTTCGTCAGATGATTGGTATCTTCATTGACTGATGTGATATAACCAATTAAAATACCCGGAAGAAACCGGTCCGACACATTGGAGGTAACAATCTTTTCGCCGACTGCGACCTTATCCGCATTGTCCGTCAGACGAGAAAACGGGATCGTCCCATTTTTGTATTCTTCCAGAGATCCGTTGACAATTAAATTATCCGATGTCGATAACACCATCCCACTGACCGAAGAATTATCGGCTATGATCGACTTGACCCTGGCCCACGAGGGACCAACCTCATCTACGATACCGACCAGACCGCTGCCTGCCACGACATTCATATTCTTACGAATTCCATCGGAAGATCCCTTGTCGATCATGAAGGAAGAAAACCAGTTCCCTGCATCTTTGGCAATCACTCTGGCGCCGGTTTCTCATATTGCTCATACTGTGCATCCAGTTGATACAATTCTCTCAGTTTCTGGAGTTCATACCGATCCTGCAAAAGATTGGTGTTGTCTGTTGTCAGCTGATCCACCTGACTCTGTAAAATTTTGTTTTCTTTCTTTAGTTGTTTCACATCATTGACTGTTTTTGCATACGCGTCAATTTCCAGTGCGACAGATGTAATCCCCTTTTGTACCGGCGTGACAAAGGACCCGAAAACGGCGTTTACGGGGCCTGATAAAAAGGGGGGCATAAAAAGTCAATAACATCAGAACCAAACAAAGCCCCGTCATAGCAAACAGAAGATATTTGGCGGGTAGCTGCTGCTTCTCCGGTTCTCCAACCTGATAAAGCTCCGGTTTCATTCTTTACTCGTTTCCAATATCATAGGCCAGAGATTTATACTGATCCTCTTTGATAATCTTGGCCAGACCAAGCGCAACAGAACAGGTCGGATTCTCAGCAAGATTGACATTCAACCCAACGCCGTTGGATAATTTCTGTGCCAGATGTCCGATCTGGGAAGCACCGCCTGTCAGATAAAGGCCGTGCTTATAGATATCAGCTGCCAGTTCCGGAGGTGTTCTCTCCAGTGTTGCACGAATGTTATCCAGAATGGTGTCAAAATTTTCGATCAAGGCCTTATCAATGATATCAGTAGGAATTTCTCTCTCAACCGGAAGTCCGGTTACAATATCCCTTCCGTATACGACTGCATTCTTCCCGGCCTTTTCGAGGTCTTTGAGTGAAATTTTCACATTCTCCGCCGTCTTAGATCCGATCATCAGCGCATATTCTTTCGAATAATCGAACGAATGGAATCATCAAACTTCTTACCGCCGACTTTAATCAACTTACTGATTACAATTCCTCTTAGGGAAAGAATGGAAATCTCGGTGGTATCATAACCCACATTCACCACTAGAACTCCCTGTGAATTCATAATATCCACATCCAGACCCAAACCATCGGCAATCGACTTCTCGACCACCATGATCTTCCTCGCCTTGAGCCCACTTTCACGAATCAAATCATAGAAGGCTCTTTTTTCTACATCCGTCACGTCATACGGACGAGCTACATAGAAATCTACAGGCTTAGAAAGACCCTTCATTTGGTCATTCACAAAAAGTTTCACCAAAGCCTGCATATTGTCGATATCCGCTATGACACCATTCGACAAGGGATAAGAAATTTTAATGGGCGCGGGGGCTTTCTCGTACATTTCATAGGCCGCATTTCCATAGGCGAAAATGGTCGTCTTATTCTGGATTGCGATCATATTTTTTTCTACCACCACATCATCGGTCGCTTTATTGTATATTTTGATATTACAGGTTCCAAGATCAATTCCAAAAGTATTCGCGCTCAAAAAAACCTCCTGTGCTCTATCGCATCTAAAGTAAATTTTCTTCCTTAAAGCTCAGATAACATTTGTTTCCAATAATAATATGATCCACCAGCCGAATGCCGGTGATCTCTCCGGCTTCTTTCACTTTGGCGGTCACTTCCAAATCTGCTTCTGATGGAGAGGGATTTCCTCCCGGATGATTGTGAAGCAGTACCAGCCAGACCGCTTTTTTCGAAAATGCATACAGAAAGACATCACGCACTTCTAATAAAGAGGCGTTGCAGGTTCCAATACTGAGGACGGTTTCATCGATTTTGCAAAGCTTCTGATTCAGCGCAACCAGGATGACCCTCTCCTGCTCTTCGTGTCGCAACAATTCCATATAGTAGTCGGCAACCGACCTGGGGTTGTGAAAAGACAACTCCTGCTTTGCGCCATCCGCTGCCATTCTTCTGGAAAGCTCCGCAATGCATTTCAATTTGACGGCTTTGATCCTTCCAATGCCGTCAATCTGCATTAAATCCTCTACACTTAGATGGTAAAGGCTGTTCAGTCCACGCCCATTCCCGCCATCTAGCGCAAGAATCTTCTGCCCGATCTCCATTGGCGTATGCGTGCCCGACCCCGTACGAATCATGATGGCGAGCAATTCTGCATCCGTCAGAGCCCCTGCCCCAAAGCGTTCAAACCGCTCATAGGGAAGCGCATCGACATCCAGTTCTGCCTCCTGCATCCGCATCCGCAAAGACGTTGGTTTTTTCTCTTGCAATTGATTTCTGAACGCCTCTCCGAAAGGTCTCAGAAACTTGAGATATTGTAGCACAAAGAAAAATTACTGTATAGCTTTCAGGTCAAATATACCATAGTCTAATAATTTTTGCACTGTCCGCAAAATGCCGAGTTTAGCGCTTGGCCAAGTTAATCCTCCCTGAAAATAAACGGCATAAGGCTCGCGCATCGGCCCGTCTGCAGATAATTCAATAGAGGAGCCGGATACAAAGGCTCCGGCTGCCATAATCACCTTTGCATCATATCCCGGCATGTCCCACGGTTCCGGTCTGACAAAAGAATCGACGGGAGCCGCCGCCTGAATTCCTTCACAGAAGGCGATAAGCGCATCAGGATGGTGAAAAGTGACTGCCTGAATAATGTCGTGCCTCTCCTCTTTCGAGGAAGGAAGCACCTCATAACCCTAATTTCTCATACAGAGCAGCAGCAAAGACGGCTCCCTTGAGTGCAGACGCCGTTACAACCGGAGCTAAAAAGTCCCTCATAAAATTGCGGTAGAATTCCCAGCGAGGCTCCGACTTCTTTTCCAAGGCCAGGAGAAGTCAGTCTGTAGGCCGCATTCTCAACACATGCCCTTTTGCCTGCAATGTATCCGCCAACCGGTGCAAGTCCTCCGCCCGGATTTTTTTGATCAGAGAACCGACGACCATATCAGCACCCACATCAGACGGTTCCATTTTTCTCTACAAACTCACCGTAGCAATTATCCACCATACACAAGACATCCGGGCGAATTTGCTTGATTTTTTGAATCAATTCTCCGATCTGTTTTACGGAAAAAGAGGGGCGTGTCTGGTATCCTTTAGACCTTTGGATGGTCACCAGGCGAATTTTTTCTTCTGTTTGCAAGATCTGCACAATGGCCGGATAGTCAAAAGTCTTTTCTGCAGTAAGATCCGTCTGCAAATAAGAAATTCCGTATTCTTTCAAAGAGCCCCTGGATTCCCGTATCCCAATGACCTCTTCTAAGGTGTCATAGGGCTTTCCCACCGGAGAATACAGGACATCACCGGGGCGCAAATTGCTCAAAAGGGCCAGCGCCAGAGCATGGGTTCCGCAAGTGATCTGCGGTCTGACCAGTGCGTCTTCTGTATGAAAAATGTTTGCATACACCTGCTCTAAGGTGTCTCTTCCGATGTCATTGTAGCCATACCCCGTCGTTCCCAGTAGACAAGCCTCACTCACCCTGCATGTCTGCATGGCATGGAGCACTTTCAGACTATTGTATTCGGCATTCTCATCAATCTTGCAAAAGGTTTCCTGTAAACCTTCTAATATTTTTTCTCCAAAAGAATATATCTTGGGGGATATTCCCATTTCCTGATAAAGCTCCCGCATTCTGATTACAATCCCTTCTGTATTTCCTGCACGATTCGCAAGTCGTCCTCACCAAAATCAGCTTTGTTGATCCAAATGACCTCTTTTTCACGACGGAACCAGGTCAGTTGACGTTTGGCAAAATGTCTTGTGTTTTGCTTAATTCGTAAGACTGCCCTTTCCCGCGAACATTTTCCCGCGAAGAAATCCGCCATCTCTCGATATCCCAGCCCTTGCATGGATGTCATTTGGTCACTTAGAGCGAGGGAGGAATCGACAATTTGCAGCGGCGCCGTTTCCTTTTGCATCTGTTCGCTTGCAGCCCTTGAACCATCCTGCCGGTAGGTACCTTCCAGCAGAGATCGCACCTCTCCTTCCAGCCCTCTTTCCATCATTTCCTCCACACGACGATCGATTTTCTCATATAAGAGGGCACGTTCCCTGGTGAGCACAAAGTAATGAAACTGGTAAGGAGAGGTTTTTTCACGCTGTCTCCGATTGTGTTCTGAAATTCTTTCTCCGGTCAGATCATAATATTCCAGCGCACGGATCACTCGTTTGACATTGCCGGATGGAATCGCCTCTGCCGCCTCTGCATCGACTTTGCGTAACATCTCGTGCAAGGCTTCTTTCCCTCTTTCCTCGCAAATTTTGGAATAATGATTCCTTAGGGACAGATCTTCCTTCCCTTCACTAAAATCAATATCGTAGAGCAGCGCCTGAATATAGAAGCCGGTTCCCCCTACGATAATCGGTATTCTTCCCCGATGCAGGATTGCTTCCACCGCTTCTTTTGCAAGCTTTTGGAACATGGTCACATTGAAGGATTCCGTGGGATCTAAAATATCAATCAGATGATGGGGCACGCCGTCCATTTCCTGTTTCGTAATCTTATCCGTTCCGATATTCATATATCGATACACCTGCATCGAGTCGGCAGAGATGATTTCTCCTCCGATCTTTTTGGCAAGTTCGATGGAACATTTCGTTTTTCCGACAGCGGTAGGGCCGGTGAGAACAATCAATGGTTTTTTATTTGTCATGACACAATTCGTTTGAATTTTTTATCCAGTTCATATTTACTCATGGAAATAATCGTCGGCCTTCCGTGCGGACAATTGTAGGGATTCTCCAGAGTCAGCAATTCGTCAATCAGCGCCTCTATTTCTGCATGGTTCATGGCCGTATTTCCCTTGACCGAAGCCTTGCATGCCATGGAAGCAATTTTTTCTACAATCAGAGAAAAATCCCCCCTCACATGTTCCTCCGCAAGATCATCGATGATGGATAAAAAGAGTTCTTTTTCCCCATGTCCATATAAATCCACCGGAACGGCTCGAATGGCGTAGGTATGCGCACCGAAAGGCTCCAGTTCGAAACCGAGGGAATTGAAATGCTCCTGATATTCTAAAAGAAGAGCCTCTTCCGCCGCGGTAAGGGTAACCAGAATCGGCTGTGACAAAATCTGTGCATCCGGTTCGTGATTCGCATATCTTTTCATCATCCGTTCATAATTAACCTTTTCATGGGCCGCATGTTGATCGATCAGAAACATTTTATCCTCAAACGTCACGATCCAATAAGTATCAAAAACCTGTCCGATGATTTTGTACGCGGAACGATTTTTAACGGAGAGCATTTTATCGTCAAAAATCTCCAACTGTACATTCTTTTCAATAATCACCTGACGATCCCGATGAATGATGCCGGATTTCGAAGAATTTTCTACCGGAGAATGGATGCCGGGCAGTACGCGTCCTTCCGGAATTTTGCCGCCTTCTTTCGTCTCCTTCTCCTGAAACCAGTCCTCAATTCCTTCCTTTTCCGCTGGTTGTCCCTGCGAGTCCTCTCCTTTTGCCTCCTCCTTTTGGAGAATCTCTTTTCCTGTCTCCTCCTTTTGGAGTAACGCTTTTCCTGCCCCCTCCTTCTGACGGGCCTCTTTTCCTGTCTCGTCTTCCGGAAGCAGCTCTTTTTGCGAAAAACCTTCGAACAGGGACGGGGTCTCTTCCAGCCGATTCACTTCAAAGGGTTGCGGATAAGGAACCGGATTCAACAGGGGATTGATTTTATCTTTTTTCTCTTCCTCCAGCGCCACATTGGGAATCATCTCATGGATGCGGGAAACTTCTGCCACCGAGCGACGAATAAATTCATATAATGCGTCCGGCTCGTGAAAGCGAACCTCCATTTTAGAAGGATGTGCATTCACATCCACCAGATCGGTGGAAAGCTCTATAAACAGAACCGCAAAGGGAAAGCGGTGTTGCATCAGATATTGTTGATATCCTTCCTCTAATGCACGCGAAAGCAGTTTGTTCCTTACATACCTTCCGTTTACAAAAAACAGCTCCTGGTTTCGATTGGCCCGGTTGACTACCGGTTCTCCCAGGAAACCGTGCAGCATCACTCCATCCCCCTTCACATGGACGGGGATTAAGGAATTGGCAATCTCTCTTCCATAAATACGATAAATCAACTCTTTTAAATTACCGCTACCGGAAGAAGAAAAAACCTCTTTTTTATCGCTCACCAGGTGGAAGGCAATGTGGGGATTATCCAGTGCAAGCTTTTCCATCAGATCGCCCACCAGGGCCCCTTCACTTCGTGGTTTCCTCAGAAATTTTTTTCTTGCAGGCGTATTGTAAAATAGACGGCGTACCATGACACTGGTTCCGGAAGGGGCTCCCACTTCCTCCATCCCCTCTTCCTTCGAGCCGTCCATCAAATAACGCACCCCTATCAGGGCGTCTTTTGGTTTTGTGATCATTTCCACTTCTGCCACGGCGGCAATCGAAGAAAGCGCCTCTCCTCGAAAACCCAGAGAAGAGATGGCAAACAGATCCGCCGCGCTTCTGATCTTACTGGTTGCATGTGAAAAAAAGGCTTTTCTCACCTGCGTCTTTTCGATCCCCGATCCATTATCTGTCACCCGAATCAGGGAGGTTCCTCCTTCTCTTATTTCCACTGTAATGAGGGTGGACCCGGCATCAATTGCATTCTCCACCAACTCTTTCACCACACTGGCCGGATTTTCAATCACCTCTCCTGCGGCAATCTGATCGATGGTATTTTTGTCCAGTTGAATGATTTCTGCCATTTTCCTCTCCCGGAAGGATCCATGTGACTCTACAATTTTTTTGTCCTGTCTCCATCCTCTCAAATTCGATTGCGAAGATCGTTCTGTAATTTATACAGCGTATTTAAAGCCTCGATCGGTGTCATCGCAGTCACATCCATTTCCTGTAATTCTCGAATCACCTCTGCGTCTTTTACCGTATCAGAAAAAGACATTTGATTCAAATCCACCTCATCATAATGCCTGACTTTTTTAGAAGAAGACTGCGTTTTGACTTTGATCTTTTTGATCGTCTGTGCTATATCGTTTTCGGATAGTTTCTTTGCAATTTCTTTGGCCCTATCAATTACCAAATCCGGAACGCCGGCCAGTTTTGCTACCTGAATTCCATAACTTTTATCCGCTCCTCCTCTTATGATTTTTCGAAGGAAAACAATCTGATCGCCTCTTTCTTTTACCGCAATACAATAATTATTGACATTATCAATCTTTCCCTCCAGCTCGGTGAGCTCATGATAATGCGTGGCAAATAGAGTTCTGGCTCCCAGATAGTTACGGTTTGCGATATGCTCTACGACCGCCCAGGCAATGGACAGACCATCGTAGGTGGAAGTACCACGTCCGATTTCATCCAAAATGAGCAGCGAATTCGGTGTAGCGTTTCTTAGAATATTGGCCACCTCGTTCATCTCCACCATGAAGGTCGACTGCCCGCTTCCCAGATCATCGGAGGCTCCGACTCTGGTGAAAATGCGGTCTGTAATCCCTATGTGGGCACTTTTTGCCGGTACAAAACTTCCGATCTGTGCCATTAAGACAATGAGCGCCGTCTGCCTCATATAGGTGGACTTACCCGCCATATTGGGCCCTGTGATGATAGAAACGGCATTCTTGTTTTGATCCAGCAGAGTGTCGTTATCAATAAAACTCTCACACGTCTCCATCATCCTCTCTACAACCGGATGCCGCCCTTCCCGAATGTCCAAAAGGCCGTCCGTAGCAATTTCAGGCTTGATATATCGATTATGCTCCGCCACATAGGCCAGAGAAGCATACACATCTAAATGCGCCACAGCCTTGGCCGTTTTCTGAATCCTCTCTGTTTCTCTGCCGACCCGCTCCCTGAGATTACAGAAAATCTCGTATTCCATCGCATGCAACTTTTCCTGTGCATTTAAAATTTCATCTTCCAGCTCTTTAATTTCGGCGTGGTAAAACGCTCACAGTTGGTCAGTGTTTGACGTCTGATAAAATCATCAGGAACCAGTTCTTTTTGAGAATTCGTCACCTCAAAGGAATAGCCGAAATTGTTGCTGAACTTGATCCGAAGATTTTTGATCCCTGTACGGGTCCTCGTTTCTTCTTCAAGATCCGCCAGCCACTGCTTGCCGTTCATCGCTACCTCACGGAAGTGGTCCACCTCCTGGTGATAGCCTTTTCGAATCATCCCTCCCTCTCTCGGGGAAAGCGGGGGCTCTTCTACCAGAGCGGAGGAAATCAGCTCTTCAATATCCTCTAGCACGTCCAGCGCCTTACTTAAGCGTTCCATTGCCGGGCAGGATTCTGCATCCTTCAGCGCCGTTTTAATTCCCGGAAGAAGTCGAAGCGAATTTCCAAAAGCGACCATATCTCTTGGCCCCGCGGTACGATAGCTGATCCTGGCTAAAAGTCTCTCTAAGTCATAGACTCCAGTCAGATATTCACGAATCTCCTCTCTGCACAAGGCCTGTTCCTTTAAAAAAGAAACTGCCGATAGCCTCTCTTCCATCTGAGCCGTATCAATCAGAGGTTGTTCCACGAAGGAGCGCAAAAGTCTCGCTCCCATTGCCGTTTTTGTTTTATCTAATACCCAGAGAAGCGTTCCTCTTTTCTTTTTATCCCGTAGGGTTTCCGTTAGTTCCAGATTTCTTCTGGTCGCCGAATCCAAAAGCATATAGTGACTTGCCACATAAGGGTGCAGCTGCGTCAGATTGGCCAGATCCGTCTTCTGTACCCGTTTCAAATAGCCAAGAAGAGCGCCGGCGGCAAGTGTGCCATTTGGAAAATCTTCGATCCCAAGGCCAATGGTTGAAGAGGTATGAAAATGGTCCGTCAAGGACCTCCTGCACGATTCTGCTCCAAAATCGAGAGGATCCAGAGGGTAGACCGTCGTTTCATATTTCTCTTTCAGTTCTGTCTCCGATATTCCGTCACTGAGAAAGGAAACATTGCAAATCAGTTCTGAAGGTTGGAATTTTGCAATCTCGTCCCGAATTTCCTGCACGGAACGGACTTCAGTCAAATGGAAATCACCGGTGGTTACATCGCAGACGGCAATTCCGCTGGCAGGGGAATGAAAAAACACGCACATGATATAGTTGTTTTTTGTTTCTTCGAGCGATTGCATATTCAGCGTTGTGCCCGGTGTGACCACCCGAATCACATCCCGCTTCACAATTCCCTTTGCCTGCTTCGGATCTTCCAGTTGCTCACAAATAGCAACTTTATAACCCCTTTGCACGAGCCTTGTCAGGTAGCTCTCCGCCGCATGAAAGGGAACTCCACACATCGGCGCCCTCTGTTCCAGCCCGCAAGATTTTCCTGTCAGTGTTAATTCCAATTCTCTGGAAACTGTCACCGCATCTTCAAAGAACATTTCATAAAAATCACCTAGGCGGTAAAAAAGAATGCAATCGGGATAGTTTTTCTTCATCAGAAGGTAATGTTGCATCATGGGAGAAACTTCTTCTTCCGGAACCCCGGACGACAAAAGATCGCTTAATTTTTCTCCCTTATGCATGACTTCGATTGCTTCCATTGTCATAAGATTCACTCCGGTTTCTTACATCCAGTTTCCAATTTTCTCCCACGGCCTGACCAAGACGAACGGGCACCTCTCTTCCTTCCAAAGACGCCTTCCGGATATCCGGAAAAATATTTACCCTGTTTTTTTGCAGAAGAACAATAATGGTCGAGCCACCATAAAGGAAGCATCCTTTTTCCTCTCCTCTGGAAAAAGAATACCTCCGATGATAATTACGAATTTTTCCGACCAGCATCGCCCCCACTTCCACCTGAACAACTTTTCCAAAATGTGCCGTGTGCATGAGAGTATACTCGCGACAGTTTTCCGTAAAAACAGGGATCTCCCGCAAGGCGATGGGGCGTACGGTATGCAAAACACCGGGGATAAAGATATTGTCTTCTTTCCACCCGTCGTCCAGATAGAAATATCTGTGGTAATGCTGCACACACAACCGGTAAACCAGACAGGTTCCCCCTTCAAACTCCTTCGCCAGCGCCGTGTTCTGCAACAAAGCTTCCACCGTATACCGACTTTGTTTAATGGGAAGAACCGTGGTTTGCCGAATCTCCCAGACACTGAGCAGTCCGTCACAAGGCGCAACCAGTGATGATGCCCTCCGGTCCACCGGCCTTTTCTCCGGCTTGAGTTTACGGGTAAAACAATCATTGAAGGAACGAAAATCTGTCTGTTCGCATTCCTTCAGCTCAATATGATTTTTTTTCACGAACGGATGAATCAAAGGAACGGACAGAGGAGAATCCAAGAATTTACCAACGAAAACAGAGAAGGGCCTCCAAGTCAGAAATTGCAACAGCAAACGTCCCGGCGCGGTTTTATATAAAAACAGCAGCTCTCTTCCCATATACAATCCCCCGCTTTTGCTGTCTTTTTCCTTCAGAAAATCAATGAATATGCCTTACCAGTAGCAGTGCAAGAAGCAGAATCAGTGCCTCTACGGCACCAATTCCCACCATAATCCAAACACCGCATACGCCGGGCTTTTTGACCTGAATCTTGGACACAAAGAGGAAACCGGTAACGAGGAGCGCAAGATAATAAATCGGTGTAATATCAAAGGGCAGAATATACTGTAAGAGCATGATGGAGGGAAAGATAAGAGCAGCAGAGGTTACCGGCAAACCGATATACGTTTTTCGACAGCCGCCCTCCGTTTTCTGCCTTTCTTCTTCCATTACATTAAAATATGCAAGCCGAATCAAAGCGGCAAGCACATAAAACATCAAAATAAAAAGAATCAGAATGGAAACCGCCCGGTCCCCCCCCAGTCCAAAAAACGAGAACCGGGAAATGCCGTAAATCTGCGGTCCCACCGTAGAAATCGCTTCTCCAATGCACGCGGGCAAGACTCCAAAAGCCACCAAATCCGCCAAAGAATCAATTTGAATTCCAAAAGCCTTTTCTGCCGGGGAACGATCTTTTTTGGTCCTTGCGACTCGTCCATCAAAAGCATCGCAAAGACCGCTTAGCATGAGAAAGAAAACGCCCAAATAGGGATGCCCTGCTGCATGCAGCGAAATACAGATTCCCGCTACTGCGGACAGGAGGGAGAGATATGTAAGCCAAACCGTATAATCGTAAAACCCTAACATTTTATGATCTCTTTCTGCTTAATATAAAATAATAAGCCGCATAACCGATCGCAACCGTGAATCCACTAAGCAAAACACATATATAAAAAGATAAACTCCTGCTTAGAAGTTCCAGACGAACTGCACTGGATTTTGACATCATATCACGAAATCCATCCAGCATCAAATAATCTGCTACCCCCATTCCTCCCGGAACAGGAACTGTGTTGGAGCCGATGGCAACCATGCTCTGTATCGTCCAAATGGGAAAAACGTCCTTTGGGTCGCCCCCCGTTGCCAGAAAAACAAAAGCCGTAACGGATATTTGAGAGACGCGCTGTGCCAGATTCCAGAGATACGCTCCGACCAGTGCCATTTTGGAACCGGCCATCTGTCCAACACTCTCATGATAAGCTTCAATTCTCTTTTCGTACTTTGCAATCCAAGCCTTCGGCTTTCTAAGCAGGCGCAGCTTAGAAAGCAGGTAAGCCGTTTTGTGCACCAGAATGTTCAGGATCTGCCGGTGAAATAGCAGCAATAAAAAGAAAATGGCAAAAAGAACCAGCACAAAGGACCCGAGCAAAATAAGTCCTCTGGAGAGGAGGTTGAAATGGAAAAAAATTTCCGGTGCGGTCACCAGGCAAAGAAGACCCACTGTCAAAATTCCAAGCGTATACATGACAAGATTCATCACAAGCACCGCTGTCGTTACGGAAAGAGGGATTCCACTTTTTTTCATGAAATAGGCGCTTGCAGGTTGCCCCCCCGAGGCGGATGGAGTGATGGCAGAAAAGAACACATCTCCTGCCGAGAACAAAAAACCCTGTATCGCATTTCTTTTATAACCGACACTATGCAGGAGGCAAAGAAGGGCGCCACCTTCACAACAGATAAAGCCGAGCATCGCAAAAATGGACATGACCACCCATTTTTTGTCGGCAGAAAGCACAATTTCTTTCAGATCATGGAGTGAAAGGCTGTCTGCCTGTGACAAAACGGCAGAGATGCTGAGTACTGCAAGTAGAATTGCGATAAAAAACCAGATTATTTTCTTCTTGTCCATTGATCCCAATGCTCCATGCGCTGATATATTTGTTCAAAGCCTCGTCCGCGTGTGACAAGAATACCGATCTCAAAAAAAGCAATTCCGCCTAAAATATCCATTAGAACATGCTGTTTGACTAAAACGACTGAAAGACAGACCAGAAACGTCATGATCGTGGTTAGCCACGCATACCATTTTCCGATCTTTTTCTGCGCAAAGGCCGTTCTTGTACAGAACCAGCTTTCCAAAACGTGAATCGAAGGGAATAAGTTGACCGGCGCATCCATTTGATAAACCCATCTGGTCACCCACTCTGCCACTCCGGTCCCAATCACCCGGGGCCGCAGAATGGTGGAAGGAATCAAAATGAAACAGCCAAAAGTCAAAATCTTCGCAAACAACTCTGCACTCAGATATCGATAACAAAATGATTTGCTCTCTCTGCCACAGATGAGGAAACCAATGATCCACTGTAAATAAGCACCTAGGTAAATAAAAATAAAGCCCGGAATAAACGGAATCTCCCTGTCCAGCGGAAGAGATAAATCATGGAAGGTGAAATAACCTTTTAAAGACTGAAGCCCTATATACCCAACAAAATTGAACGAAAGATTCAACAAAAGAGCCGGAATCGCATAAGACGGCAGAAGACTCTTGAATCGTTTTCGAAGCGGATGAATTTCTTTCAAGCTGGCTCTCTTCCTCTGTAGATGTCTCTTTCTCCTCTGTAGAAGCAACGCCAATTATTGTAGCATCTATTTGTACTTTTTACACCTGTTTTTTCCTATCCCCTGCACGGATCCACCCCGTCATACTAAAAAAAGTGTGTTCTAAAAAGAACACACCGTCGCTCCTCTGTTTTGTTTTGTCTTCATCCCCTTTGCACTTCACTTGACTTCATCAGTTCTCTCACTACAACCGACGCGGCCAGAAGCCCGGCTGCAGGAGGCACAAAGGCGCAGGATGCAGGCGTATCTTTTTGTCTCCTTAGCGGTAAATTCCTCTTCTCCGACTCTTCTTTCTCCTCGCTTCTCTCATTCACCTCTTCCCTCTTCTCGGGAAGAGGCTTCATAGAAGGTTCTGTAGAATAAACCACCTTTAGATGCTGAACCCCTCGTTTTCTCAACTCCCGCCTCATGATTCTGGCAAGCGGATCCATGCTGGTTTCAAACAGATCACAGGTCTGCAACTTCGAGGGATCCATTTTATTCCCCGCTCCCATACAGGAGATAATGGGTACCTGTGCCTTCTGCGCTTCCAAAATCAGCCCGATTTTGGCACTGACCGTATCAATCGCGTCCAGGATATAATCATAGTTCTGAAACTCCAGACCGTTTGCCTCTTCGCTGCCCGGTAGATAAAAAATGGGATGTTTCATCACACGGATTTCAGGATTGATGTCATGAATCCTTTCTTCACAAACATCCGTCTTTCTCCTTCCAAGATTCGGGATCAGTGCCATGCATTGACGGTTTAAATTGGTTTCATTATAAAAATCGTTGTCAATGACATCAATGGTTCCTATATTGCTCCTTGCCAGTGCCTCCACCGCACTGCCTCCGACTCCTCCCAGTCCAAAAACCGCCACTCTTTTTGAGAAAAGTGCTTCTACCGCCTCTTTCCCGAATAAACGGATGGTTCTTTGATAGGCATTCTCCGGGCATTTTTTTTTGAAACCGCTTCCACTTCCCGTCATCATTCTAAAGCTGTCCTCTTTATGCGGCATTTGCCGCTTTCTTTGAATTCATCAACTCATCCAGTTTTTTTACACACTCTTTCTCTTCTTCCGTTAAATTCCTTGGAACAAGAATTTCTACCACCGCATACAAATCTCCCCGTGTTCCCTTATTTTTCAAAGAAGGAATCCCTTTTCCTTTCATTCGGATTTTACTACCGCTTTGCGTCCCTTGCGGAATCTTCACCATCAACGTTTTATGGTCCAGCGTCTGAATCTTCACCTCTCCTCCCAAAACGGCGGTGGTAAAGGGAACCATCGTCTTCATATACAGGTCAGATCCCTTGCGCTCGACTCCCTTGCGGGGAAGGATATGTACTTGAAGGTATAAGTCTCCCTTCCGTAGACGATCCGTCTGCCCCTGCCCCTTTAAACGAATGCTCTGTCCTTCCTCAATGCCTGCCGGAATATGGACGATCAGAGAATGTGTCCTGCCATCTCCCAGCTGAAAAGACACTTTCTTATCCGCCCCCAAAACGGCATCTTGAAGGTCCACCTGAATTTCCGATGTTACATCCCCACTGCCAGAAAAGGCGTCGCTCCCATCAAACCCTGTGTGTTCACGAAAGCCTTCAAAAGGGCCGGATCCGTCGCCGCTCTGAAAATGAACCGTCTTTCCCTTCCTGTCGCCAAATACGTTCCCAAACAGATCTCCGAAGAGATCATTCGGATCCCCTTCAAAATGGATGTTTTGCCCGAAAGGATTTCCACCTTCAAAATGCATATTCCGGTAATACCTTCCATCCCCTCCAAAATGGAAAGGATTGCCTTCGCTCTCTGCCCGGTTCTGCTTCGCAGCACCACTCTCATCAAAGGCGGCAAATCCATACTGATCGTACAACTTGCGCTTCTTCGGATCTCCTAAAACACCATAGGCTTCCTGCACTTCACGAAACTTCTGCTCTGCCTGTTGATCTCCGGGGTTGGTATCCGGATGATATTTTTTGACCAGGGTCCGATATTGCTTTTTTAACTCTTTATCTGTTGCGCTCCTTGATACTCCGAGCACCTCATAATAATCCTGTTTCATATACACCTCGCTTCGCATCATATCCGCTTTTTATATACTATATATGTTATAGCACATATAGAACAGTTTTGCAATGCATTTTTGCAAGGGTTTGGAGGAAAATCTTGAGAAGCGCTCCCGTATCGTACAGGGCCTCAAGCCAATCATTTTAAACCAATCATTTTAAACCAATCATTTTAAACCAATCATTTAAAACCAATCATTTAAAACCAATCATTTAAAAACCAAAACCGGAGTATGAACCGCAATCATACCATACAGCTGTCTTGCTGCTTGAGGCGGCAGGTTAATACACCCATGAGAACCCGCATTTGTATAGATGGCTCCTCCAAAACTCTTTCTCCAGGAAGCGTCATGAATCCCGATATTACGGTAGATGGGCATCCAGTATTGCACAAAGGCTTTATATCCATCTCCTCTCAGGGTACGGTTGGTTTGTTTCCCATAAACCCGGAAAAAACCTTGCGGTGTCTCTCGTTTTAATTTCTCGTTTCCGGTTACAATATCTGTAACCAGCTTTTGCTCTCCATTCTCATAGTAATAGAGCTTTTGTTCGCTTAAATTGATTTCAATATAGGTGGTTCCTACCGATTGAATTTTAGGAGTTTCTCCGGAATCTGTAAATATTCTCCATTCTGTCGTTTGATGCCCGATGATTGCATTTTTTAAAACTTGAAACTCCGTGGCAGCGTCATAGGTATCCTTCCCGGGAACCTTATTTTCTGCAGGAAAAGAAATCGTTCTTCCATCGGTGGCAACAAATTGTATGATTGCTTCTGTGCCCTCCCCTAAAAAGGTAGAAAATAGATGGTTCATCGATTGAAAGAGAGCTGCTTCGCTAATCAGAGGAACCCCCTCTTCGTTGCAGATGACCCCCTGCACCGAGTAGAGATTTTCCGGAAGCGTGCTTTCCCGTCCCTGAATCAGAAACAAACCGCTACCGGTTGCCGGATTGATCCTCTGCTGTCTCATGGATGAAAGATTCTGATCGGTTACCAGCCAGTAGGGCAAAAAATTTCCATCAATGGCCGCAACATTGTCTCCCCATTGATAAGTCACTCTAAAATCGGAAAGCGCATTCAACTGCTCCGTCAAAAAAAGATTCTGACGATCCAACCAGCCCGTGTCTTCTGCCGCATACGCACTCATAGAAGCAAAGAGAAAAATAAAAGAAAAACAACCGCTGTTCTTCCTGTCAAAAAGGCTGCTCTTACGACAAGAAAAACCCTTTGGATACAGAGCCTATCTAAAGCCCCTCCGTACTTCTTTTCTCGGTGTTTCATTGGCATCCTCCATGATTTCGCCCAGATAATAAAATCCGCGACACTCCGTCAACCTGACATCCTGAAAAGTACCGATCCGATCTTTTCCCCCTTTGACATGAACCAGAGCATTATTCGACATCCTACCTGTTACCATCGAGGCATCGTGATCGTTCACCTCTTCGATCAGAACCCGGTGGATCTGTCCCTCTTTCCCTATTGATTGCGTTCTTGCTGTTTCCTGTACGACTTTTAAAAGACGGTCAAAATTGCGTTTTACCGCTTTTTCATCGCATTGATCCGCAAAGCCGGCTGCCGGCGTTCCCGTTCGTCTGGAATAGATGAACGTAAATGCGTTGTCATATTTTGCCTGTTCCACTACGTCAATGGTTTCCTGTACATCCTCCTCCGTTTCTCCGGGAAAACCAACGATCAAATCTGTCGTCAGTGCAAGATCCGGCACGGCCGTCCTGATCTTTTTTTACAAGGGTCAGATAAGACTCCTTCGTATAATGACGGTTCATTCTGGCCAAAACCTTGTTGGATCCGGATTGCAGCGGCAAATGCAGATGTCTTGCCACCTTTTCATTTTCTGCTATCACGCGAATCAAATCATCGGAAAGGTCTTTGGGATGAGAAGTCATAAAGCGTACACGCTCAATACCGTCGATCCTGCACACTTCTTCTAACAGTTCCGGAAAGGATACGGCAGTCTCCAATCCCTTGCCATAGGAATTGACGTTCTGCCCTAGTAACATGACTTCTTTTACCCCGTCCTGTGCCAATTTTTTTCAATTTCCCTGAGGATATCCTGCGGTCTTCTACTTTTCTCCTTCCTCTCACATAGGGCACAATACAGTAGCTGCAAAAATTATCGCAGCCATAGGTAATATTTACCCCCGATTTAAACCGGTACTTTCGTGCGGTGGGAAGATCCTCTATCATCTTATCGGACTCTTTCCAAATATCGATAACCATACGGTCCGATTCCAGCATTGTCACCAGAAGCTCCGCAAATTTAAAAAAATATTATACGTCCCAAAAAAATCAGATCCACGAAGCGGTAGCTTTCCTGATTTTTTTCGATTGCCACCTGTTCTTGCATCATACATCCACAGATGGCAATCTTCATTTCAGGGATTCTCTTTTTTTCAGCGCTCCGGAATAGCCGAGTCTGCCGTACAGTCGGTTATCTGCATTTTCTCTTACGGTACAGGTATTATAGATAATGAAATCCGCATCTTCCCGATCGGTCATCCGGTATCCGACCTCCTGTAGAATACCGGACAGCTTCTCCGAATCGCGCACGTTCATCTGACAGCCGAATGTCATCGTACATGCGGTCAGAGGACGTCCGAGGAGTCTTTCCTTCTGCTGAAGGATTCTCTTCGCCCGTTCGATAAAATAATACTGACGCTGCGGCTCCTCCCGGGGCACCTCCCGCTCCAAAACATCCCTTCCGCTTCTATCCTCATCCCACATGGTTTCCGTCATGTTCCTCTCTATCTGCGTATAAGGTGACCAGATTCACCAGCACCGACACAGCAGCTTCCATTTCCTGTATAGACGCGTATTCAAACCTTCCATGATAGTTGTACCCTCCCGTAAATAAATTCGGGCAGGGAAGCCCTTTAAAAGAAAGCATCGCTCCGTCCGTACCGCCTCTAATCGGTTCCTCAATGGGCGTAATATTTTCCTGTTCCATTGCCTTTCTGGCATTCTCGATCAAATGAAAATGAGGTCGAATCTGCTCGATCATATTGGAATACACATCTTCCATCAGCAGTTCCACGCAGCCATCTCCATATTTAAAATTCAGGAAGTCCGCTACTCTGCGCATCATCTCCTTTTTCTTTTGAAGTTTCTGTTTGTCATGATCCCGGAGGATATAGTGAACCACCGCCTGATCCACGGTTCCGCGCATCTGTTCCAGATGATAAAAGCCTTCTCTGCCCTCCGTGTACATCGGATTCTCCTGCACCGGAAGCATAGAATGAAATTCGTAGGCAAGTAAAGTGGCATTCTTCATCCTGTTTTTTGCGCTGCCCGGGTGTACACTTAAGCCATGGAAGATCACCTGTGCTTCCGTTGCATTGAAATTCTCATACTCCAACTCGCCTATCTTTCCGCCATCCACCGTATAAGCGTATTTTGCTCCGAATGTTTTTAGATCAAAAAATGCCGTTCCGTCTCCAATCTCCTCATCCGGCGTAAAGGCGATACAGATTTCACCGTGCTTCTTCTCCGGATGTAAGAGCAGGATTTTAACCATCTCCAGGATCTCTGCGACCCCTGCCTTGTCATCTGCTCCCAACAAAGTAAGACCGTCTGTCACAATCAGATCTTCATCGACATGCCGCATCAAATCCGGGAAAGTTTCCGGCTCTAACAGGATCTCTTTTTCCTCTCCTTCCGCCTCATGTAAAACAATCTTCTTCCCGTCGTAATGATGCACGATCCTTGGATTCACTCCCGCCCCGGATGCAGCAGATGAAGTATCCATGTGTGCGATAAAACCAAGTGCCGGCGCAAGAACCCCCTCACTTGAGGGAATTTTCGCATACACATAACAGTGTTCTTTGTCATAGGTGACATTAGCAACACCAAGGCTTTTGAGATCTTCAACCAGAACCCTTGCCAGATTGTGCTGCTTTTCTGAAGAAGGATGCGTATTTGTGTTTTCATCCGACTGCGTATCTATTTTTACATACCTTAAAAACCGTTCTACCAAATCATTCATGCTGTTCCCTTTCTTGTACTTTGCCATATACACCGGCTCTTCCACTTTTTCCCAGTTCCTTGATATAACCCGCCTTTTTCATTACTGTGATAAAAAAAGAGATTTTGGTTCTCCGCACATGGAGATAAGCCGCCAGTTCCTTTGTTGTAAAACCTTCTACCTCCGAAGCTTCCGCCTGCTCCCCTTCCGCCATTCTCCTGTGACGCACCCGGTGCATCGTAAGGACTTCAGCCGGAATCAGGTTCAGAAAATCCTCTCTGGAAGCTAAAACCACCCGCTGGTATAACGCTCGGGGATAAACATCATAGCGGTGAGATCCCTTTTTCCCCTGCCGGGCATATCCGTCCTTTAGCCGAAACTCATCCATATCAATCAGCATCACTTCCAGGATCAGATTCGGGTGTCCCAAATACGAACAGATCCGGTAAAATTCCGGGAAGGCTTCATAAACGCTCCCCTTGATCGGTGATTTATTGCTGGCGCTGATTTCTCCGGTCTGAGGATCCACCCAGTGAACCATCTTGCGATGCGCAAACGGGTAAATCACATGCACCGGATAATCCGGCAGAAAAGAATCCAACTTGCGTCTTAATTGACCGAAATGTGCACTTTGGATTTCAAAAATTTCTCCCTCTCGAAACACATCCGCAATATAGTTCCCAATCCGTATTTCCTTGCAGTCTTCCTCCTGTCCCGCATAAAAGTCCTTGAGGACCGCATGCACGGTTTTTTCCCTTAATACACCAATGGAAGTCCGTTCATATTCTCTTGTAGCGTAACGAAGAATGCTTTCCTCAAAACGTTCCATTGATTCTAGCTTCTTTCAAAAAAACGGTTCGAATATAGTCAAACGTGGCATTCTCCCCCTTCTCGGCGATCATTTGCAAAAAAAATTCCAACTTCTCCTGCGTATAAGGATGAAGTGGAAGTCTGCCCTGTCCCAATCGGTAATATTCAAAGGCATCCGTCTGCTGATACTGAGATCCCCTGTACGTTCTGGAAGCTGCGACACGATCAGCGACCATTTCCGCAATATACCGATCCGGCATGCGAATCGGCATCAGACAACCGGGCAACTTGCTTTTCATACTGAAATCCACCCAGTACTCAAAATGATGTTTATTTCTCCCCTTATGATGCAACCAGGCTGCGCTGTACCCATGCACCTCTCTTTCTTTAATATTGGGGGAACGAGTCCCCTGATAGTATCTTACACCGTTCCAGAATTCAATCGGTGCAAATTTGGAAAGGTCGTGCATCATTCCCTGATAGTATAACCCCATCCGAAAGCAGAATTTTCGTACCAGGTGGCGATGATGCTGAATCGTAGAAAAATGCGCGACCAACTTGCGAAGGGTAATCTTACCGGAATGTGGATCAGGGATCCTTTCTTCCGTCATTTGTTTGATCATGTACCTGTCTCCCAATCAAAATACTTATGCTACGCGGCTCCAGAGTCAGAGTTTCCTCCCTGACCTCCGTTTGGAGCTTGCAAATGATAGAATCCGAAGCGGTATCTGCAAAAAGGCACCACTTTCTTTCTCCCGGCAGTTTGGGAAGGGCGAAAGATGTCTTCTTCCAAAGTAAATTAAAAGCAATATAAATATAATCGGAAGTTCCCTTCCCATTGCAAATCATCACACCCACTGCGTGCGAATAGGCCGATAAATCCGGCTGCCAGGCCTCCCGCCCGTGAAAAGATATTTTGGGGTAATTTGCCTCCCACCTCCCTCTTGTATTCGAAACATCCATGTTTGATAAGAAAGAATACCGGTTTCGAAACGCTACAAGCGCCTTTATGTAATCCGTCAGAAATGAAAACTTCCCCTTCGGATCCCAGTCGGTCCAAGAAAGAGCGTTGTCCTGACAATACGGATTATTGTTTCCCTTCTGGGTATTCCCACACTCATCTCCCGCATACAGTAGAGGAGTTCCATGTGAAAGCATCAACATGGTGAGGCCATTCAACATCTGTCTCTTGCGAAGAGATAGAACCGTTTTGCTTCTGCTTAGCCCTTCCTGACCGCAGTTAAAGCTGAAATTCAGATCTCTCCCATCTGCATTATGCTCTCCATTGGCCTCGTTGTGTTTGTGCTCATAAGAAAAGAGATCACGCAGCGTAAAGCCATCGTAATTGCAGAGATAATGGATCCGAGGAAACATCAGGCCATTGTTTGTAAACGCATTTACAAAATCTTGAATACTATAGTCCTCTCCCCGAAGAAATCTTCTTGCGGCAAAAGGGAAAACTTCATCATAAAGGGCACACTGCCCGTCTGAAAGTCTGCCTCCCATTCTGGAAGCATCCCGGTACATAATCTTAAGATCCGAAAGCATAGGATCGGAAATCAACATTTCAACGGGGATATTGTCACTTTTCACATGAATGCCGTCAATGTGAAATTCCGAAACCCAGTAACGAATGCAATCCACCATCAAATTCTGATCCGTTCCCGGGGCAAAATAGAACTGTAAGATCACCTCCATTTGGTGGAGGTGGAACTGATGGATCATACTTTTCAGCTCTGCCACAGGGTGATGCAAATCTGAGGAATAGGCGCTTCTGGGCGCAAAATAAAAGCCATCCTTATATCCCCAATAATTGATTTTTAACGAGGGCTCCTTCTTGTCTAACAACATCCCGTTATGAGAATAGAGAGTGGGCGCCTTCACTTCTCCGCTTACTTCTCCATAATTCGGATCTCCGCTCGTCTTCTCCGTATCCACTGCCAAACATTCATAAATAGGCAGCAACTCCACCGTAGTCACCCCAAGCGATTTTAAATAAGGGATTTTTCTGACAAGTCCCTGAAAGGTACCTCTCTCCCGCGCATCCGGAACTCCAACAGAATCCTTTTTGGTAAACCCTCTGACATGCAGGGCGTAAATAAAACTTTGCTCATAGGGAATTTCAGGCCGGATATCTCCGCTCCAATCATATTCCTTAGGAATGACGCATCGTAATGTGCGTTCCGTGATCGGTTTTCCCCACTTCTCTAAACCGCGAATTTCGCGCGCATGCGGGTCGGGGAAATACGTTTCATTTTCAAAAAAGAGATAGCTGTCATAGCTTTCATCCAGCCCCTTCACCAATGCGCTATAAAGATTTCCGGTCCGGCATGCGGCATCAAAGGAAATTCGCTTTGGACTTCCCTTTCCGCCTCCTGCATAAAAACAGATGCCACAACGCCCTCTTTCATGAAACACCGCACTGACATGAATGCCTTCGCTGCTCTTATAAACCCCCAGCGGATATGCCCTGCCTGGAATAACGATAATCTGATTGTCTGCCATCATGCTGTCCTTCTTCGTGTTCTGCCAAGGAAATCTTCCATTGCAAACAAAAGCCTTTTGGGGCTAAAAGTAAGTGTATTCTATCACATTTCCTCTTCTTGAAAAAGAGAAAGCACCGGCCGCAAAAATCTGGACGGCAGTCTACTGGTACCGCCTCCTGCATCCTTTTCACCTGAAACAAAAGACAGATATAGTCTTTTTCTGGCTCTCGTCACAGCCACATACAAAAGACGTCTCTCTTCTTCTATTTCCGGTATACTTACCGCATGCCTGGAAGGAAGGACGCCTTCATTGAGAGACGGAAGAAAGACCGTGTCAAACTCCAAACCCTTTGCGGCATGCATCGTCATCAGTCGGACTCCCTTCCTCTCTACGTTTAGAGAGCGACTATTTTCCAGTGCCTGCTTGATTTTCTTCTTCTTTTCTACAATGCCATCCAGGAATTCTTGGATTTCAGGTGTTTCTTTTGCCTCTTCCACCAGACGGTTCACACTCTCCTTTGCGAGTAAATAATCCGCTTTTTGACCGGTGGTTCGAAGGTACCTGTCATATCCCATGCCATTTACCACATATCCAATCGCCAGGTGGCTCCTCATTTTTCCTGCCATCCGGCACTGCCTTAACAGGAGTTCGACCCTTCTGTACATCTGTGCGTTCTGTTGGTAATAGTGCAGTACCATTTGCGAAGAAAACGGCCCTCCTCCCGCCAGCGCCTCCCGGCTGATGTAACGTAGAGGTTTATTCATCACACGCAGAAAATCAGCACGCTCCATACGACCGGATGCCAATCTTAAATACGCGAACAGATCCATACACACCGCTTCTTCATAAAAACTGCGCAATTTTTCTCTGCAGCAAAAAGGAATTCCTGCCTCTGCCAGAGATTCAGCCATACGCGAGCACTCGGTATTGGTTCGGAAAAGGATGGCGCTCTCTGTTAAGCTTTTGGGATGGGCGATCAGATATCTGCAAAGCAGCCTCCTTTCCCCTTCTTCTTTTTCAAACATCCTGGCCTGTACTTCACAAACTTCTCCCGGATAGGAATTGACCGCCTCCGGGTGTTTTGAAAATCGAGTTTGATTTTCCATGATGATTTGATTGGCGATTTGTAGAATCCGGTCATGAGAACGATAATTAAAGTTCAGAAGAAATTCCTTTGCCTGTGGATAGAACTCCTTAAAACGCAGCATAAATTCAGGCTTTGATCCACGAAACCCGTAGATAGACTGATCATCATCCCCCACCACAAACAGGTGGTTCCCCGGCTGGGTTAGCTTCTGGAGGCAGAGAAACTGTAGCCTGTTAATATCCTGATATTCGTCTACCAGAAAATACCGAAACCTTTCTCTGTATTTTTCCAAAATGCCAGGACTCGTCTCCAGCAAATGAAGACAATCCGGGGTCATATCATCAAAATCGATGCGATGCAATTCCCTTGCAAGCTTTTGGTATTCTTGTAAAATGGAAGCAAAGTGTTCTGCATACACAAGACTTGGATCCGGCTTAAAATCTGCTCTTTTGTCGTTCTTGTATCTGGCTATTTCCATCAGCAGAACCCACTCCGTATCCGGATCGGTAGCCAAACCCAGATTCTGCAGCGACTGCCGAAGAATCCCTATCTTCTGTTCGTTGGTCATTAGTTCGTTGGGGTATGTATGGATAGAATTCCGTAGAATTTGAAAGAAAATGGAATGAAAGGTGCCGAAGGTGACTTCCGGATATCTGCTCTTCGTTAACTGATAAAACCTGCTTTGCATTTCTATAGCGGCACTCTTAGAGAAGGTTACCACCAAAATTTGCTGCGGAGGAATTCCGTATTCTTCAATCATGTAACGAAGTCTTTGTGTAATGACATAGGTCTTTCCGCTGCCAGGTCCTGCGAGAACCATCGCAGGACCGTCTCTATGTCGAATTGCAAGGAGCTGTGGCATATTTGTCTCTGTGTGAAATGCCTGGGGTGCGGATTGCATTCTTTTCAATTTTCCTCCCTTCAAAAAAATATAAGGGATCAGAAGGTGGTCTTTTAGGAGCGTGCGCTTTGTAGCAAAGAGATGGCTTTTTGTACTCTGGCTAATGTTTCTTCTTTTCCTAAAAGCTCCATGATTTCTGTTGCTCCACAGGGTGTCATCGCCTTTCCTGAAACGGCAATGCGAATCGGCCAGAGCACATAGCCGTTTTTATACCCCTTCTCTTTCGTATATTCCTGAAGCCTCTCATAAAGAGCATCGTTACGATAGTCATTTTGCTCTCTTAGGATAGGTTCCAACTCAGTAAGTACTTTTAAGGAAGAAGCCTCGTCCGTTTTCATTTTCTTATGACAATACAAACTTGTCTCATATTCCGGCATCTTTTCCAAGAAATCCACCATCGCAGGAATATCGGAAAAAAGCTCTATCCTGGTTTTCACCATTGCCGCAATTTTCTCAAAATCCATCTCTTTATGGATGGTGTCCTGCAAAATCGGGATTACCTTTCGATTAAAAACTTCATCAGACAGTCTCTTTAGATATTCCCCGTTCATCCACCGCAGCTTCGTATAATCAAAGACCGCCGGAGATTTGCTGATTCGATGATAATCGAATTCACGAATCAGATCCGCAAGAGAGAGAACCTCTTCATTGTTGTCAGGAGACCATCCGAGCAACGCAACAAAATTCACGATACACTCCGGAAGGAAGCCCTGCTCTACCAAGTCTTCAAAAGAGGAGTGCCCGCTTCGTTTCGACAGTTTGTGATGTTCCTCATCCGTAATCAACGGGCAATGAATGTACTTCGGAATCTCCCAGCCAAAGGCTTCATACAACCGGTTATACTTCGGAGAAGACGAAATATACTCATTCCCGCGTACGACATGCGTAATTCCCATCAGGTGATCATCCACCACATTTGCAAAATTATAGGTTGGATAACCGTCTGATTTCATGAGAATCATGTCGTCTAATTCACTGTTGTCTACCGTCACATCCCCGTAGAGTTCATCATGAAAGGTCGTCTGTCCCGTGCGAGGGTTATTTTGTCGAATCACATAAGGTTTTCCGGCTTTTAAATTGTCTTCAATCTCCTCCTGCGTCAAGGAAAGACAATGCTTATCGTAAACATGGATCTCCTTTCCGTCCTGCAGCGTTGTCTTTAAAGCGGCAAGCCTCTCCTGTGAACAGAAGCAGTAATAAGCCTCTTTCTTGTCGATCAACTCCTTCGCATATTGGAGATAAATCCCCTTTTTTTGTCGTTCGCTTTGCACATACGGTCCTACAGGACCTCCCACATCCGGCCCTTCATCATGAGAAAGACCGGCATCCTGCATTGTCTGATATATAATTTCTGTGGCCCCCTCAACAAAACGCTCCTGGTCTGTATCTTCGATCCGCAGAATAAAATCACCACCACCATGTCTGGCTATTAAAAAAGCATAAAGCGCTGTCCTTAAATTCCCCACATGCATACGTCCCGTCGGAGAAGGCGCATATCTTGTTCTGATTTTCATAACAACTCCTCTCTGAAATACCCTCTGATTTAAGTGGTACCCTTCATTATAACCTCTTAAACCGATCGCAACAAGGTGAAAAAATTTGTAAAAGATGATGATTTCTATGGTATCTTTACAAAATACTTTATATAATATGTAGGTAATCTGTAGTTAGGTTTCCTTTAATGCATCACAATCTTAATCATTTTACTGGAAAGGGGAACATTTATGAAGCAATGCACGATGCTGGCAATGATTCTTGCCGGTGGACGTGGATCCAGACTGAATGAACTGACGAACAAGCTGGCTAAACCGGCTGTTTCCTACGGGGGAAAGTACCGGATTATCGATTTCCCCCTCAGTAATTGTGCGAATTCTGACATCAATATCATTGGCGTTCTCACACAGTATGAATCCATTTTCCTAAACAGTTATGTAACTGCAGACAGTCGCTGGGGACTGGATGCCAAAAACAGTGGTATCTTTGTATTGCCTCCCAGAGAAAAGGCAGAAGAGAATTTAAATATCTACCGCGGTACGGCGGATGCCATTTCTCAGAACATTGATTTCATCGACCAATACAGCCCTGACGTGGTCCTCATCCTTTCCGGTGATCATATTTACAAGATGAATTATCAAAAGATGCTGGAAGAACATCGGGCCTCTTATGCGGATGCTTCGATTGCAGTCATCGAAGTCCCCAAAAAGAAGCCAGTCGCTTCGGTATTATGGATGTGGATTCTACCGGAAGGATCCTGGAGTTTGAGGAAAAGCCGGAACAACCCAAAAGCCAGTTGGCATCCATGGGTATTTATATTTTTAACTGGAAATTGCTGCGCAAGATGCTGATTGCAGACAGAAAGAACAACGATTCCTCTCACGACTTCGGCAAAGACATCATTCCAACGATGCTACAGGAAAATCGAATTCTGCACGCCTATCAGTTTAAGGGCTATTGGAAGGATGTCGGCACCATCGACTCTCTTTGGGAAGCCAATATGGACTTGATCAAGGAGAATGCTGAACTGGATTTGAATGATAAAAGTTGGAAGATCTATACCGAGGACACCAATACGCTTCCGCATTTTATCGGCCCTAACGCCAAGATCCGCCATGCCATGATCACGCAGGGATGTCTGGTCGACGGAGAGGTTTCAGGCTCCGTTCTGTTCACCGCTGCTCAGGTCAAAACAGGTGCGAAGGTGATTGACTCTGTTCTGATGCCGGGTTCCCAGGTCGATTCCGGAGCTGTAGTGACCAGAGCCATTGTGGCGGATGGCGTGCATATCGGTCCCGGTGTCAAGATAGGATCCGCAGATTCTCCCAACATCCTGTTGGTGGCTAAAAATGTAAAAGGGAGGAAGCAGATAAATGAGCAAATCGATTTTTGGCATTATCAATTCCTGCGACCGTTCTTCCCGCATTAACGGTCTGGAAGAATACAGACCGATCGGTGCCTTCACCTTTGGCGGAAGATATCGTGTCATTGACTTTATTATCTCCAATATGAGCAATTCCGGCATCAATCAAATTCAGATTTTTACCGGAAGCAATCCTTTATCTTTAACCGACCATATCGGTACCGGAAGACAGTACAATATCAATTCCAAGAGAGGTCGTATTCATACCTTCTTTTCCAAACATGCCACCTCTTATAATTTGTACAATACGGCCATTTCCTGTTTTATAGACAACCTTCCTTATATTGCAAATATGCCACAGGAATATGTCCTGGTTGCACCGGCTTATATGATTTACATTCAGGATTATCAATCGCTTCTGGATCAGCACATTGAAAGTGGTGCAGATATTACCTTCCTTTATCAATCGGTCGATACTGCCAAGGAGGATTTTCTTTACAATCTGACCATTGAAATGGACAAGAACAAACGGATCACGAACATTCAAATGAATCCGGGTACCGCTAAAAACCGAAACATTATGATGGATACCTGCATCATGAAAAAGAGCCTGTTTGTCTCGCTGGTCGAAAGTGCGATTAAAACGTCTTCCTTGTATTCTCTCTATAACATCATCGACGACAACCTGAGCAAGCTGAATGTGGTTGGTGTGCCTCATCGCGGATACTTCGTCTCCATAAATGATTTTAATTCTTATTACAAGGCCAACCTGGGTGTCATTGATACCGCAACTACCAATGATCTCTTCCGTGACGATTGGACCATTTATACACAGACAACCGATGCGCCGCCTACCAAATATCTCGATAATGCGGATGTCAAAAGATCGGTCATTGCCAACGGCGGTGTCATCAAGGGAACCATTGAGAACTCCGTCATCGGTCGTGAAGTGACCGTGGAGCCGGGTGCCGTTATCAGGAATTCCATCATCATGTCAGATACCTATATTGGGAAAGATGTACATGTGGAAAACCAGATTGTGGACAAACATGCGGTCATTGACAAAATCAAAAAAGTCGTCTCCGATCCCTCCTGTCCGGGTTATATCAAAAAATCGGACCGCGTGTAAGTGTCACCGTCCTCTTCTACCGTAAAATGAAACCGTAAAGAAAAAGCCTTACACAGAATTCTAAACCCACCGTTGTCAAATGAAACGGTGGGTTTTCCTCTCTCTAATTCTTAGCCGAAGACCGTGCTTCATTCACCTCCGGCCAATCTTCATCCACTCAGCTCCTGCCAATCTTCATCCGTTCCCCTCCTGCAGATCCTTCTCAGTTACGTTGCAGGCTTCCTCTATCGAAGCGTCCATCAGAAACACCGTCTTTCCTTCGTCTACAGTGGCGTAGTATGCGGAGGCATCACTGGAATAGCTGCCGATTTTCACTGTTTTGATCCCTTGATCCTGCATCTTCAGGCGGATCGTCATCTCCGGTTTGGACAGTCCGTATTGCTCCAGCTTCTTCACATCTTGAATCACCTTTTTGGACTTCAAATCGGAACACTGTTCCAGAATCTTCTGCACCTTCGCCTGATCCACCCTGATCTGGTTTGTTTTATTGTCTTTCTTTTTCTCTAACACCCAAATTTTTCCGGATTTTTTCAAATCTAAGGTCCCGCTTTGATTGGAAAGCGTGAAGGAAACCACCTTTCCCTTATCCAGTGATAAGACGGATTTCTGACCTGCACTTTCTTCCTTTTTTTGAAGCTGTTTCATCCAAAAGGTCGCAAGCACCAAGACGAGAAACAACCCCAAAATGGTCATCAGCTGCATTTTTTGTCTTTTCATCTCAACTTACTTCCTTCTTCTGGATACAAAAACCACGATGCCATAAACAAGGATCAGGATGACGATAGCCATCATGAAAAATCCGGTCACCATTGCCTGCTTCAGTGTGACCGTAAGATACGAGGTGGTTTGCTTCACCGGAACCGTCACAAAATCTGTCTTTCCATTTGAAAATGTGCGAATCACCTGTCCGAATAATTTCAGGTTTTTCCCACCGGACACTTGCTGGTCCGCAGCATTGGTAAATAATTGATCCGATGTAAAAATAACTGCGGTAGATTTTTTAGCAAACAGCTTTTAATCCAAGCACCAGCGGTCCCTTGACATCGCCCCTCTGTTCCTTGATCGAACCTGTCTGCGGATCCTGCGCTTCTTTCGGATCTGTACTTAAAAAAGAATCCTTGGAAGTGGTGAGCAACTCCGCATAAGAGATGTCTTTGGTATTCTTATCATAGGAAAGCGCCATGCTGGCCGGTACAAAGATTTTTCCATCTCCCTCTTTTAACGAGGCAGTCATATCATCCTCTCCGATTTCCGGATACAAATAATAATTGATGGAACCCTGCGCCGAATTATATAAATGGGATGCGTCCTTTTCAACCGCCAGACCGGTCTCTGCTTTCACACCATACAGCTTCAGCACTGAGGCGAGATTTGGCATTTCCTTCTGGCTATTAAAGGACAGGACTAAGAATAAATTTCCTCCCTTTTTAAGATAAGTAATCACCTTATTGGCATCATCTTTTGAGAGGTCACTTACAGGAGCGTTGATCATTAACAACGCACAATCGGAAGGAACTTCTTTTACCGAGGTCAGATCCAGAGAATCCGTTTTCATATTAAATTGTGCAAACCGATCTTGAAAGTTGGTTTCCAGGGTTGCCTCATCCTGTCCCGATAAGAGATAGACCTTCTGCAGATCTTTCTCCGGCGCACTGACGGTTTGAATCGCATTGATCACCTTTCCTTCCACATCATATCCTGTAACCTCCTGCGAATAAGTCTGTTCATTCATCTGCGTTTGCAGCATGTCGTTCACATCGATGGCCTTGTACCTTTTCGTTTTCTGATCCACTACGATCACACTAAAATAATTGAGTGCCTTATCAGAATACTGGGAATAAAATTGGGGATTTGTGATGGGATCAATGTATTTCAGCGTAATCCTGGAACTGCGAGCTGCAAAATCTTTCAGAATATTTTCGATATTCCGCGAGTCCAAATCAATGCTGCCATATACATTGGACTGGTCCTTCTCGGAAAGATAGTAGATGGTAATCGGATCTTCTATTTGATCCATCACCTTCCCGGATTCTGCGGAAATGGAACGGATTCTGGTTCCCGTCACATCCACTGTGCGATAGTGCTCCGGAATCTGCGTAGCAAATACATTTGCTACCACCACCACCGCAATCATGACCACAATCATGGATAGACTATATGCACCTACTGTTAAATTTTTCTTACTGACCGTATATCTTCGCTTCTGAATCACCTGTACGCAAAGAAATAGAAAGAGAGCCGTTACAGAAACAAAATAGATCACTGTTGTAAAGTCAAAGGTGCCGTTGTATGTCATCGTTTCCATACGAGAATTGAAATCCAGTGCACCGGATAGAATTTTCGCAAGCCAGGTAATTTTTATCCTGGAAAAAGCACTTCCCATGAAGATGCCAATCACAATAAACAGCGCCGAAAAGACAGCCGAAAGTAGAATGTTGTCTGTCAAAGCAGAGAAAAACAAACAAATAGAGGTTAACATCAATGCATACAAATAGAAAGCCAGCAGGGAAGTATAACAGTTTAACAATTGTACATCCCTGCTAAAAAGCCTCATCAAAACCGGTAGTAAGCAGGCGATCCCGGTGGGAATGGCAAGCAGCGTTGCAATGGCGAGAAATTTACCGAGCACCACCTGTCCGATGGTAATAGGAGCTGTCATATAAAGCTGATCGGTTTTGTTCCTCGTCTCTTCCGCAAAGGAGCGCATCGACAGGAGCGGTATCGCAAAAGTAAATGCAATGGCAGAAGTTACATACACCGGAGCCGCTAAATCTGTATTCCGTCCCGGCCAAATTGTTCAGAAAAAAGAACAGAAAAAGGATCAACAGGATCGCGGAAATCATGACCGGTCCAATTAAATTCTCCATATAGGATTTAAAATCTCTTTTCCATATTGCCTTCATTTGTTCTGATTTCCTCCCTTATTCTTACTTGCAGTCACCTTTAAAAATACATCTTCTAACGACTGTTCTTCCTTGGTCATCGACAGGACTGGAAGCGAAACAGATGCAAGCGCTCTTGCTATTTCTGCCCGAATGTCCTCACTACTTTTCGTATAAACCGTAACGAGCAGGGAGCCATCCTCCTTCTTTTGATTAGAAATGTCCACTTTTTGAATGCCGGAAAGTCCGGAAAGAGCTCCCTTTACCTGTGGTTCCTCTCCGATGATCGCAATTTGATAAGTGGCATGACCCGCATATTTGGCTTCTAATTCCGCAGGCGTGCCGATCTCCTCCATTTTTCCGTGAGAAATAATCATCACCTCATCACAAACCTCATTGACCTCCGAAAGAATATGGGAAGAGAGAATGACCAGGTGCTGCTCCTTCAGAGAGCGAATTAAGTTTCGAATTTCAATGATTTGTTGCGGATCCAATCCTACGGTTGGTTCATCCAGTATAATGATCTCCGGATCTCCCAGAAGTGCCTGCGCCAGCCCCACTCTTTGTCGATATCCTTTGGAAAGATGACGAATCAAACGATCAGCATAGGTTCCAATTAACGTCTTTTTTTCCGCCGAAGCAACTTCGTCTCTTCTCTTCTTAGAAGGGATTTTTTTTAATTCTGCTACAAATTCTAAATACTCCTCTACCGTCATATCGTTATATAAAGGCGGAATCTCCGGCAGGTACCCGATATAAGCTTTCGCCTTTTCCGGATCCTTTAACATATCATAACCATTGACCGTTATTTCTCCACTCGTCGGAGCCAGGTATCCTGTCATCATATTCATGGTAGTGGATTTTCCTGCCCCGTTGGGTCCCAGGAACCCATAAATCTTCCCTTTTTCCAATCGAAAAGAAAGATGATCCACCGCTGTGTATGCTCCAAACGTCTTCACAATTTCCTTACATTCAATCACAGCCTTCCTCCTTCACACTTTTCCCACTTAAAAACCAACAACTCCATTATAGTGATCTTTGTGAAAAAAATGTGTCTCTTGAACCCCAAAGATAAAGGACATCCGTTTCAGATGCCCTTTGTCTGTCCGTTGAAAATTCCTTTGATCTATTGTTTTCCGGTACTTCCGAACCCCCCTCGATTGGTTGCTTCCAGATGTTCTACTTCCAGAAATGCAACCGGAGGCTGATGTTTTACGATTCGAAACTGAAAGAGACGATCGTTAAAAGCAATGTGCGTATCCCTTGTTGCCAAAACCGGTGTATACCACTGATCCTCGTCCCCACAGTAAGATTCGTCAATGACTCCCATGTGATTGGTTTGAATCAAACCCGTAATTCTTGAAAGTCGAACTGCGAGGCACGACATGCGCTTCATAGCCCTTTGGCAGCTCCATGGCGATCCCCAGCGGAACCAGAACAAAATCACCTTTTTTTAAATCCATTTCTTTGGCGGAGCGCAGATCGATCCAATCCGATTTCCCCTCAATATAAGTGAGCGGAGTGATCTCTTTATTCAAGTATTTAATTTTGATCGTGACCTGTTCTGTATCCAATTTCTTTCTCCTCCGTCATATAAAAAATTTTATCGTTTTTACTTCTGTGCTTCCCGCATAGCGAGGACCCAGGGTAGCGCTACCTAGGGATCAATAAGGCTGTAAGAGATATCCGGTATAAGGGGGAATCTTTAAGCCTCCGCCAAAATCAATCGTCTCTCCCGTCACAAGGTCGTGCGCCCTGCCTGCATTGGCATTAAAATCCAGACGGCATTCCGTGTTTTCCAAATTGATGGCTATCAAAATGCGGTCGTCTTCAAAGCACCTCTCCAGCACGCATTGCTTGTTTTTTAGCACCAGTTCATGAAAATCTCCATAACACACTGCCTTACTTTCATGAACGGCTCTTGCACAACCGGCAATCGCATCTGTCAGTGCATTCCACTCCGGTTGGTCAAAGCAGGGACGAAGAGCCGGATCCCCCTCCTTTTTATCCCCCTTCACGCCCCATTCAGAGCCATAATAGACCGTTGGAATTCCAGGCATTGCAAACATCAGCAGATAAAGTGCCGGTAAAAGCTGAGGTACATTCAATAAACTGGCGATGCGGCTGACATCATGATTATCCACAAAGGACAGAAGATGTTCTCCCTTATACAGGGTCCATGGTTCCGGTCCGAACTGTCTTTTCAAAGAATGGACGATTTCAAAAAGATTATCGGAATTAAAAGCAGAATAGAGTCCCTTATAGCATTCATAATTGGTGGCGGAATGGCAAAGGTCCGGTCCCATGATTCTATGATAATCTCCTCCGATCATCTCTCCCACCAAAAAGAAATCCTGTTTCCAATTGGCAGTTTCCGAACGAATTCTTCGAATGAAATTTTGATCCACAAGGTAGGCGACATCCAATCGAAGGCCATCAATATCGAACTCATCGATCCATCCCTTGATGGTCTCCATCAAATAATCGGTTACCTGCGGGTTTTGGAGGTTTAACTTCACCAGATCATAATTGCCTTCCCAGCCTTCGTACCAAAGCCCATCGTTGAAGCCATTATTTCCTCCAAATTGAAGATGAAACCAATCCTTATAGGGAGAACCCTCACGATTCTTAAGCACATCCTGAAAAGCCCAAAAGCCTCTTCCGACATGATTAAAAACACCATCCAGCACCACACGAATCTTTTCCTGATGCAAGGTGTCGCAGATGCGTTTGAAATCCTCATTGGTGCCAAGACGTACATCTATTTTTCTGAAATCCCTGGTATTGTATCCATGCGTGTCAGACTCAAATACAGGGATTGAAAAGCACACAGTCCATCCCTAATTTTTTTAGATGTGGAATCCAATCCATCACTTTTAAAAGGCGATGTTCCTGCTGACCGTCATTTTCAAAAGGAGCTCCACAGAAACCCAGAGGATAAATTTGATAAAACGCACTTTCGTATGCCCACATAACCTATCTCCTTTTCCTTACAGATTTAAAACCAATTTCCTTGACCGGTTCCCTCTAACTACAACGCAAATCGCCACCGTCATCTTTTTTCAGTTGTTCTGGAGCTGCATCCGCCGCTGCTGTTGCCAGCTGATCGCACCTTTCATTATAGGGATGTCCCGCATGTCCCTTAACCCAATGCCAAGAGACCGAATGCGCCTTCTTTGCCTGGAGCAGTCTCTCCCATAACGCTTTATTTTTGACCGGTTCCTTTTTGGGAAGTCCTCCAGTTCCTGGCCACCCATCCTTCAATCCAATGTTCGTTAAATGCCTTCACTACATACTGGGAATCGGAATACAGATCAACCTCACACGGTCTTTTTAACGCCTCCAGCGCCGCAATGACGCCCATCAGTTCCATCCGATTATTGGTTGTCTTTTGATAACCTGCCGACAATTCCCTTTCATGCCTGGTACCTGAAGGATCTACATATACCAAAACTGCTCCGTAGCCGCCCGGTCCCTCCGGATTTCCCCTTGCAGCCCCGTCCGTATAGATTTCCACCCTCATTGTTCTACTCTCTCCAAACACCTTCCTTCAGAAAACGTTGTGCCATTGTTTCTGCCCGTTCCACAATCTCCGTCTCATATCCCATCAATTTTAGCAGTTGAATGGCATTTCTTGTCTTTGCCACCCCGGCCTGCAGGTGATAATGAAAATGAATGTCATTTTCTGTGATGTCCCCTTCAAAATAATAATAGTCGTAGACATCGTTTAACATTCCTGTTAATTCTATATCGTGAGTCGCTGCAAAACAGAGCACGTTCTCCCGACTGAAATAACGAAGAATCTCTGTAGAAGCCGCAATTCTCTCTACCGTATTGGTGCCGCGAAGAACCTCATCTACGAAACAAAGGACCTTATTTCCACCCTTTTTCGATTCGTCAATCACCCTCTTTAACGCCTTAATCTCCACCATATAATAGCTGTCCCCTCCCTCCAGATCATCCCGGAGTGTCATGGAAGAAAAGATGCGGAAAATGGGCGCACAATAACTTTCTGCCGGTACCGTCTGGATCGTTTGCGCCAGAAGAGAACAAAGCGCTATTGTTTTTAAGAAGGTCGATTTCCCGGATGCATTGGATCCCGTGATCAAAATATTTTTTTGACACCGGATGGAGTTCTTGACCGGATGCTGTAAAAGAGGATGATATGCCCCCGTAATGGTAAGTCCCCCTCCATCCTCCCACTTGGGAATGCTCCAGCCCTCCTTCAATGAGGCACGGAAGCAGGCAATCGAGAGCGGAACTTCCATCCTGCCGATTTTCTCGTGCAAACAGTCCACATCCTCTCGGTGCTCCTTGAGTTCCGAGAACATCTGATTGCACTTAATCAAATCAATATGCGTAAGAATGCGCAAATAATCCACCAGAAGATCCAGCGGATTCCCGCTTCCGGACATTCTGGCAGATGACATGAGAATAGAGGAACCTCTACGAAAAGCAGAAAGAGATTGGATTGCCTGATGAAGCTCTTGCAGTTCCAGGTCAAAGGTTTCCTGCAACCTTTCATGATGAATTCGTTCCAATTTCTCCGCCTCTCCTAACAAGCGAAGAACATAATAAAAACACAGAAAGATAAGCATCACTGCGTCCCTTCTCCTGAAAAATAAGTGATCATGTTTACACAGATCATTCCCACCAGAAAAAGAGGCGCCCCCGAAACAGAAAAAAATGCAGCAGACCAAGGAGAGGATCAGAAGGAAAAGCAGCAGAAAATGTTTGCCGTTGCTGCGATTTTTTCTCCTGATCCAGCAAGTGCAGATAATCATAAATCGAAAAACCTGCCCCGTTGTCGCAGCATATAAAACTGATATTGTAATTGCAGTCGTACGTCACCATCTGTTTGGAGAAGTTCGATTTGTCTCTCCAGCCGTGCTCTCTCGGACGCATTCAGACGACAAGGGTTGCGCAAGAAATCATACAAGACCTCCTCCCCCGCTGCCGATTCGCAATAATTCAGACGCGCAAAAACAGAGTCCATTTCCAAGTCATTCCAGGTAATGTCATCGATGGCATTCTCCTGTCTATGCTCCTCAAAAAAGTGCGAAACATGAGAAAGGGCTTCTTCCCCAGAATTCCGATTAGGAGAAGCCCCATACTGTGTTTTTTTGAGATCCCGAAAACGTTCTTTTGCCTTTTTTTGGTCGGAATGATTTCGCCAGATGAGAAAAAGGGAAAGGATCCCTATCGTACAGACCCAAAACAGTACCGTCAAAAGATCACCTTCTTAAATGCCTTTTTCCCGCGTCTGACCATAACTCCATCCTTGAAGAAAGCCGCCTCATAGGAAGTCTTGACCTCACTCACTTTTTCTTCTGCAACGGTCACACCGCCCTGCTCCACTGCACGTCTGGCCTCACTCCTGGTCTTGGTGAGTCCTGCGGCGACAAGAACCTGCATGATGTCAATCTTGCCATCTTTAAAATCAGCCTCCGACAGTTCTACCGTCGGTATTTCTGCACCATTGAAACTCCCGCCTGCAAAGAGCGCCTTGGCACCTGCCCTGGCCTTCTTCGCTTCCTCTTCTCCGTGCACTAAAGTGGTCAGCTCCGTCGCCAGGATTTCCTTGGCTTCATTCAGCCTGGATCCCTCCCACTTATCCATTTCGTCTATTTGTTCCAGCGGAAGAAAGGTCATTTTGCGTAAACAAGAGCACATCCGCATCATCTACATTTCTCCAGTATTGATAGAAGTCAAAGGGACTGGTCTTATTCGGATCCAGCCAAACTGCACCGGAAGCGCTCTTTCCCATCTTGGTTCCATCGTGTTTTAATAACAGCGGGAAGGTCATGGCATAAGCATCTTTGCCGAGTTTTTTACGGATGAGTTCCGTCCCTCCCAGCATATTGCTCCATTGGTCGTCTCCCCCCATCTGCATATCGCAACCGTATTTCTGAAAAAGCATATAAAAATCATAGCTTTGCATTAACATATAAGAGAATTCCAAAAAAGAAAGCCCCTGTTCAAGGCGGTTTACATAGCACCTTGCCCGCAGCATTTCATTTACTGAAAAACAGGGTCCAATGTCACGCATAAACTCTAAGAAGTTCAAGTTGCGCAGCCAATCTGCATTATTGGCAAGGATCGCCTGTCCGTCATCAAAGTGAATAAAGTTGCTGAGCTGTTTTTTGAAACACTCAATATTATAATCAATCGTTTCGACCGAAACGACCTTTCGCATATCCGTACGCCCGGAAGGATCTCCGATCATGCCGGTTCCGCCACCCATCAGCGCGATTGGTCGATTGCCTGCCATTTGCAGTCGTTTCATTAAAAGCATTGCCATGAAATGTCCCACATGCAAGGAGTCCGCTGTCGGATCAAAACCAATATAAAAAACTGCCTTTCCGGCATTGATCCGTCCTTTTATGTCCTCTTCATCTGTCAATTGCGCCAACAGTCCTCTGGCCTTCAATTCATCATAAATCTGCATGAATTCCATTCCTTTCCTGAATCTATATTTCTTCTCTTAGCAGAAAATTATATCATAGAACTCATTCTTGCGGATAGCTGTCATTTTTTTCAATTTTATTCTTGAAACAAGAAATGCCCTGTGATAGAATAAAAAAGTCGTTTTGAGGGGCTATAGCTCAGCTGGGAGAGCGCAGCGTTCGCAACGCTGAGGTCGGGGGTTCGATCCCCCTTGGCTCCAATTCGAATGCGATATCAACTTTGACAACCGAATGATTCCCTCTTATGCATGTGTAGTTCATCGGTAGAACGCCAGCTTCCCAAGCTGGAGAGGTGGGTTCGACTCCCATCACGTGCTTTTTTTATTTGTGCAAAGCCACCGCTTCTGCGACCTTGATCCCGTCTACCGCAGCAGACATGATTCCGCCTGCATACCCGGCACCCTCTCCACACGGATATAAACCTTTTGCAAAAACAGACTGCAGGCTCTCATCTCTTGTGATTCGCACAGGAGAAGACGTCCTGCCCTCTACCCCGGCAAGCAGAGCTTCCGAACTGTCAAACCCCCGGATTTTCTTTCCAAATTGTTGGACCCCTTCGCAAAGTGCCACATTCAATGCCGGCGGAAGAATTTGATGGACCTTTCCAAAAACAGCCTCTCCCCGAAATGCATTTTCCGGTATCCCGGCACTTTGCTCCCGTAACTCTTCCTCGTTGCACTTTTCTGAAGATAAGACGTTCCTCAAAAAAACGCCATAGCTTTCTACCGGGATCTTCCCTCCCCCGATCCGGAAGGCTCTTTCCTCCAATTCCCGTTGAAAAGAAACGCCGGACAACACGCCCTCTTCCGGAAAATCTTCCTTCCCTACTGTCAGGACAATGGCACTGTTTGCATATCCAGATGCACGTAGATGTTCACTCATTCCATTCACCGTAAGCCTTCCCTCTTCTGAAGATGCATTGACCACAAAACCGCCCGGACACATACAGAAGGAATAAACGCCCCTCCCGTCTTTTGCATGGGTGACCAGCTTATATGAGGCGGCTGGGAAGACTCACAGGATCACCGATGCCATATTGCGACGCATTGATGAGCGGCTGGGGATGGATGATGCGCAGACCGACGGCAAACGCCTTTTGCTCCATGGGAATTCCCTGTTCGTGCAGAGAAAAAAAGGTGTCTCTTGCGCTATGTCCAATGGCTAAAACGACCTGGTCGGCATAAAACCTTCCCCGGTTCGTTTCCACGCCCCTTACCTGACGACCGTTCAGAATGAAGCGCTCTACTCTGGTTTGAAAATGAAATTCCGCTCCCATCCGGATCATCTCTTCCCGCAGATGAACAACCACATTTCTAAGCAGATCGGTGCCTATATGCGGTTTGGCCTCATATAAAATGTCTCGAGGCGCTCCTGCCTCATGCAAGATGCGGAGTACCTCTTTTTGTCTTCCGAAACGATCCTTCGTCAATGTATTTAATTTTCCGTCTGAAAAAGTTCCGGCTCCTCCTTCTCCAAACTGCACGTTGGACTCTCCGTTCAGTTTTCCGGTCTGCCAAAAGGACGCTACCTGTCTCGTTCTTTCTTCTATCCTGCATCCACGCTCCAGTACCACAGGGCAGTCTCCATGCCTGGCCAGTTCATAGGCGGCAAACAATCCGGCAGGTCCGCTACCTATGATAATGGGTGGTTTTTTTCCTCCAATTCGAATACTGGGGCCTTCGGATGTCCCGGTCATAAGATCGGTCTCTTTCTTTTCTTTTACCATGGCGGAAAAGTCATAGACGTCCGGTTGCACCTGCTGAATCGAAAGAGATCCTTTTGTCTCCTTCCTCTTGCGGTACAAGCGCTCTTCCACCCGTTTGTCCAAAGTAAAGTCGCAGGCGTAGAGATCATAGATCATCGGTTTCTTTCGGGCGTCAATCGAATGTTTGACAATCTGAAGAGAGCGTATTTGTCCCTCGTCCACATGCAGGTTCTTCGCTGCTCTTTGCTTTAATTCCCTGATCAGCTCGGAATGTTCCGGTTCCCCTCCGACAAACCCCTTTTTCATCCCATCGTTTTTCAGTGTAATCGTGATGCGCAACATAGACTTCCTCTTCTCACTCTCCCCTTCTATCTTTCCGCTGCAAAGTTAGACGCTTCCCTTCCGGCAATCATCCCACTCACCCATGCAAAATGAAGATTATAGCCTCCACAGCGTCCATTGACATCCAGTAATTCCCCTGCCAAGAAAACGCCCGGGACCTTTTTCGACTCCAAATGTTCGTTCACCTCCGATAAGTCTACGCCTCCGGCCGTTACCTGTGCACTGGAAAAAGAATCTGTTGCAGAAATCGAAATTTCCAAATTCCGGTACATCTGAAAGATTTTTTCCAGAGAAACAGAAGACACCGACTCTGCAGCCATCTCCGGCTTTACTCCATTCCTTTTCAAAATCATTTCCGTTAAAAGAGAATGAGAAAAGCCGTTGAACAGTTCTCCGAGCTGACGGTTTCTCCTCCGCGTTTTCCTCTCTTCGCAAATATTATGATATTCCTGATCCGAATAATCAGGAAATAAATTCAGTTTCGCAATCATCCTTTGCTTTCCGGTCAAGGAAAAAGATGAAAGCGCAGACGCAACCATGGCAGATGCTTGTAAAACCGGGATTCCTGAAATCCCTCCTTCCGTGATTTGAATTTCTCCCTCCTCTGTAGCAATCGGACGATCTCTCTTCCCCTCTTCTCGCACAAAAAAAGACACCCTTGCTTCGATACGAAGTCCCTGACTGCTTCGGAAGATCTGCATCCGTGGACTTCAATCGAACAAGTGCCGGTAGGGGAGGGATTGTCTTCATTCCCAAGCCTGGAAGCCATATAATATCCATCTCCGCTGGACATCGTGGATTTGGGACCTGCCATCCCCCCACAGGATAAGATCACTGCATCCGCTTCATACAAGGTAGAAGAGGTTCTGATCGAAAAATTTGATTCTTAGGTATCACCTGTTTTACCTGAACCTGATCGATCACACGGATCCCCAGATGGCGAATTTCCGATTGGAAAGCCTCCACCACACTGCTTGCCTGACCGGAGTAGGGGTAAAGTCCGCCCTCTTCTTCCCGAATCAGCACTCCTATCGATTTTAAAAAATCTCTTACGTCTTTTTCGGAAATCTGACGAAACAAAGAAGGCAGATAGGTTCTGGCGCTTTGATTATAATCTTCCGGCACAATGCCCGCGTGCGACAGGTTGCACCTGCCATTTCCCGTCATGGAAAGTTTTTTCCCTACCGTTTGATTCTTTTCTAAAATGAGAACATCTGCCCCATTTCGCGCTGCAATGATGGCCGCACACATTCCGGCAGCACCTGCTCCAACAATGATGACCTTCGATTTCATTCTCTCTTTTTCCTGAAATTCAGATTACGATCCAAAACGGCGATCTCATGATCTGTCAATCCGTGCAGCCTTCGTATCAGGTAGAGGTACAAGAGAGTTCCCACAACAATGCACCCCATCATCGTGACGATGTCTCCTACCAATAATTTCAGCGGTCTTCCAATGACATAAATCACAAAAGCACAGACCGATGCGATTCCAAACGGAAGCAAAAATGTTTTCACCAAATCCCTTCCATGCACCTGCATCATGGCATCCAGCTCGTATAATAACAAAAGATCGTAAATGAAGAAATAAGCGATTTCTGAAAGAATCACCACAGAAAGCCCTTTTTTAAAAAGAAAGATCCCGCCAACGAGCAAAATACCGCCGATCATACTGCTGGCGAACGAGTTGAACAGACAAAGCCTGCGGAGGTGAACAGCAGAAAGAACCACCACCCCGCTGATGGAGAGCGAAACAAAAATCATCAGAAAGGCTCCGCAGCCCAACAGTCGGTTCATCATCGGAGTCGAAATGCCAAAGAGAGACGTCCCTATTTGTTCCGATAAAGCAAGGAAAAAGGCAGAAAGGGGAAAAAGAATCACGCACTGTCCATGGATAAACTGACGATAGAGGGAAAGAGATAACTCTCTTCTTTTGCGTTTCCATGCACGAATGAGCCTTGTCCCGCTCTTTAAAAACGGAATGACCACTACGAGGCTGATCAGCAGGGAAAAAGAATGAAAGTAAGCATAGTACATCCCGACCAGAGAAGGAAGATCTCGATCCGGACGGCGAAGATGGTGGAAGAAAACAGTAAGAAAAAGGCCAGACAAAAGCAGAAGTTCAGGAAGAAACAGGTGAAAGAACCCCTGAAACATCAAAGTCATCAAGGGAAGGTCTTTGCTGAGGAAGGTCGGTTTTGCTTTCTTTAATTGCCTCGCCATATCCGTGCGAAATTTGATGTGGGCGGTCAACAAAAACAAAAGAGTGATGAGATTCGCCAGTAAAAGTCCTATGACAGAAAAGATTGCCACATAGCAGTAAGCAGAGTCATTTGTATACAATAAAAGGTCAACCCGTTTCCCGTACTGATCACCGAACAATGCAAAAAAAACGGCAAATAACAGGCTGAGCAACATTCTTAAGAGGTCCGCAAAAGTAGAGAAACTTTTTTTGAAATCTCCCTCCCATTGCGCCTGTATCATTCCTTGCAGAAACAGGAGAAGAGGCAGAAAAGCAGCCAGAGAAAATGCATATCCCGATTTGGGCGCTCCATTCAAATAAACGGAGAATTTCAGCCCCCCATTCCCAGAAGAAGAGACAAGAGAAACGTCGGGAAAAGAAAGTGCCTGTATGCTCTCTTACATTCCTCTTTTGCGTTTCTCAGTTGTTTCTTTCGATATAGTAACGAATATTACGCGCTAGGATCCGCCTAAGTAAAAAATGAAAAAGGAGAAACGCAAAGAAAAAAAGCTCAAAGGCAGGAAACAGGTAGGCTAAAGCCGAAACGCCAAGCAACATGGCGATCAGGACGCGGATCAGAACAAACACCGCACAGGAGGCAAAAAGATACCCCAACTGCTGTTCTTCAAAGAACGCCCTCCGTAGAATTCCCTCGCTCCTTTTTTTGGCTTGCATACTTCTCCCTTATCTGGTGATTGCAATCGTTCTAAGAATCTCTCGTGATTCCCAGAGCGCGTAAAACCGACTCCTGCAACTTTTCCATCCGCTCCCCTTCTTCTTCTGTACCATGATCATATCCAAGCAAATGTAGCATGGAATGCGCCACGAGAAAAGCAAACTCCCGCTTCTCACTATGGCCGTATTCCTCCGCCTGTGATTTCACCCGTCTTGCATTGATCATGATATCTCCCAAAAGAATGTTCCCACTCTCCGGATTGGTACATTCCTCTGCATACCTCTCCCAGGCATCATCAAATTCCTCGGGTGATTGCAACTCAAAACCGGGAAAAGAAAGCACATCGGTCGATGAATCGATCTGCCGGTAGAGCAGATTGCATTGACGAATTCCCTCATCTCCCTGTGATTTTCAGATTCACTTCCACGTTCGTAGGCTTGTTTAGCAGAAGGAGTGTTTTTTCTCCAACGGCATAGGCTACCTTTTCCGGGTCAAACCCGAATTCCCTGCAAAGATCCCCGGGAACGGAAGTCTCTTTCTCCAGGCTCCTCCTCTTCGATTTCAACGTAAAAAATCATAATAGAGTTTCTCCCGTTTGAAAAGTTTTTTCATCTCATTCAGTTCTTTCATGGACAACTCCGATTGATTCAGTGCTCCGTGATAAAGCTTTTCATTTACAAGATCTTCAATAAAGGAATCCATCTCCACCTGACGTTCCCGATCCTGTGCAAAGGCTTGCATGAGAGATGAAACGAGAAGATCGCAGAAACATCACCACCGTCGCTTCTTTGGAGACAGGAGCATTCTCTCCCCCTGTTAAATACTCATGAAGCAGATCCAGCGCCTCCCTGGGAAAATCAAATTCAACAAAATACGGCTGGATCTCATCCCAACCCTGTCGATGATGATTTAAAATCCAAATACGATGGTAATAAGCCAAACTTTTCATCGGCTTTCCTCTTAAAGTGAAGTTCCTGTGCCATCCGTTCCGAAAGATAGGCGGTATGAATGGCGCGAAAATATTCCTCTTTGCTCTTGCTCCGGATGGCTACCAGCAAAGCAAATTCCGGATCGTTGATATCCATATATCGATCCGTTTCCCCGCGAATGACCGAAATCGCAAAAGACTGCGAAATCAGGAGCAGGAGCAAAAGCGAGATCAACAGGTTGACGAGCGGGATGACAAAGAGAGAAAGATGCAAGCCGGAATGAATAAACAGAAACTGATAAGCACACAAAAATACCATTTGAAGAGAGAGTGTGATCGCAATTGGAAATGCCACTCGTAACTCTTCATCCAAATGGCGGAACAAAGAAACAGCGACCAGTCCTATGCTCACATAGAGGAAAAATTCCGTTGGCTGCGGGTTCTTTTCCAGCAAGACAGAAAACAATAAAAGAACCGTTGCCGCATAAAATCCGATCTCATGATTGGAAAAAAGAGTCAACAAAACATAAATGACCACATAAGGCCAGGCAAGAAAAGTGAGACGGGGAAGCAAACATGCCACCAGGAGGCAGAAAAAAAAGACGAGCACAAAGCGCCACAAATGCTTTTCGTTATTATAAGAAAAGTCCCCCGCATAGTTCGCATCCGCGATCAGATAATCAAGCAGAATCCCAAACGAAAGAGCCAGCACCACATTGCGAATCGTCTCCTCTTCCCCTCTTTTAGCCAAAAACGAAATCCCATAGATCATTCCTCCCATGACCAGGATGATAAGAATCATCAGTAAGGGTGGAATCTTTCTACCGGCTTCTGTATTTCTTCTAGTTGAATCTTTGTTTTGCCCCATCACTCACTTGCCGCACAAAACCTTCCCTGCTTTTATCGGCGCTTCCTTTCTTCTTTTCTACCTCTCCGGGATTGTGATTGGATCTCATAATTCTCGTATGCTTTGACGATTTTCTGTACCAGCGGGTGCCTGACCACATCCCTGCTGCTTAGCGTGCAAAAAGAAATTCCATCAATTTTATGAAGAACTCTTTGTGCGACATCCAGACCGCTCAATGTTCCGGGTGCCAGATCCTTTTGTGTTTCATCCCCTGTTACAATCACCTTTGAACCAAACCCGATTCTGGTCAGAAACATTTTCATCTGTGCAGGAGTGGTATTCTGCGCCTCATCCAATATGATATACGCCTGATCCAGAGTTCTTCCGCGCATGTAAGCAAGAGGGGCGACTTCTATCAAGCCCTTTTCCATATTCGCCGCAAACTTCTCCGCCCCCATGATCTGATAGAGTGCGTCATAAAGTGGTCTCAAATAGGGATCCACCTTGCTCTGCAAATCTCCCGGAAGAAAGCCAAGCTTTTCACCCGCTTCAATCGCCGGCCGAGTCAAAATAATCCTGGACACCTCCTCATGCAAAAAGGCGGTAATTGCCATTGCCATAGCTAAATACGTCTTTCCGGTACCCGCCGGACCGATGCCAAAGGTGATCATATTATTCCGAATAGAATCGACATATTTCTTTTGACCGATGGTTTTCGGACTGACCGGCTTGCCTGCCACTGTATGACAGATCAGATCTCCGGACAATTCCACTAAGACGCCATCCCCCTCTTCCTGCACAACTTCCTCCTTACGCAGCGCAATCGCATAATCCACGCTTTGCTCTTCTACGCCTTGCCCGTTTCTTTGCAATCCGACCAGTTCCAGGATGACCGCAGAAGCATGCCGCACATTCTCTTCCCTTCCTGTCACATGAAGGACCCCATCGCGGTCCACCACAGAGACCCGGAACTGCCTTTCAATTTTCTTGAGGAAAGCATCATTTTGCCCAAAGGCGGTCTGCATCTCATTCATGGAAAGCGCGATGAGCTGTTCAGATGAATTCTTCATTTATGATACGGTGCTCCACTCCTGATCCGATAGCTCCTATAAATTTGCTCCAGTAAAATAATGCGCATAAGTTGGTGCGGAAAGGTAAAGGCGGAAAAACTTAACATTTCATCCGCTCTGTTTAAAACCGAATCCGACAATCCCAAAGACCCTCCTATCACAAAAGCAATCGTGCTTTTTCCTCTGACCGAAAGATCTTCCAGATGTCTGGCAAAGGAAAGAGAATCCATCTGTTTCCCCTGAATGGCAAGCGCAATGACATAATCTTCCGCCCCCATCTTTTTGAGAATTCTGCCTCCTTCTTTGTCCAAGATCTGCAATGTTTCCTTATCTGACGCTTTTTCCGGTGTCCTCTCATCTTCCGTTTCCATCATTTGCAAATGACAGTACGGAAGGAGACGCTTCGCATATTCGGAAGTCGCCTCCTGCAGATATTTCTCTTTCAACTTTCCTACACTAATCAGTTTGATCTTTTCCAATGATCCGTTCTGTTTACTTTCTTTTGCTTTTCAAATACTGGTCGATTCCTCTGGCAGCCTTTCTTCCGGCTCCCATCGCCAATATAACTGTAGCAGCGCCGATCACCGCGTCTCCACCGGCAAACACCCCTTCAATGGAAGTGGCACCAGTCTCTTCATCTGCCACGATACATCCCTTTTTATTGGTTTCAAGCCCCGGGGTCGTAGAAGCAATCAGGGGATTGGGGGAAGTGCCAAGAGCTAAAATCACTGCGTCGCAAGCAATTTCGAATTCGGATCCCTCTACCGGAACCGGTCTGCGTCTTCCGGATTCATCCGGCTCTCCAAGGCTCATTTTGATGCATTTGCAACTCTTAACCCAACCATTCTCATCCGCAAAAATTTCTACCGGATTGGTGAGCAGATCAAAGATAATGCCTTCATTCTTGGCATGTTCGATTTCTTCCCTTCTGGCAGGAAGCTCGGCATCCGACCTGCGATAAACAATATGAACCTCACTTCCCAATCGGAGTGCCGTTCTGGCAGCGTCCATTGCCACGTTCCCTCCGCCGATCACAACCGTCTTCTTCGGGTGCATGATGGGGGTGCTGGAATCGCTCGAAAAAGCCCCCATGAGATTGCTTCTGGTCAAAAACTCATTTGCCGAGAAGACGCCGAGTGACTGCTCGCCCGGAATATGCATGAACATGGGAAGGCCTGCTCCGGAACCGATGAAAACGGCGTCATAACCTTCTTCCCTCATCAAGCTCTCTACCGTCACCGACTTACCGGCAATGACGTCCGTCTCAATGGTGACCCCAAGAGACTTCAGGTTCTCAATATCCCTTGCAACTACATCCTCTTTCGGAAGACGAAACTCCGGGATTCCATAAACCAACACCCCTCCCGCTTTATGCAGCGCTTCAAAAATATGAACCTGATATCCCATTTTCGCCAGATCTCCTGCACAGGTGAGACCTGCAGGGCCGGAACCGATCACAGCAACCTTTTGAGGCTTTTTTTCTTCCGATCCCTGCGGTTTTACTCCTGCACGAATGGCCGTATCCGCCGCATATCTCTCGAGTTTTCCAATCGCAACCGGCTCCGACTTGAATCCCCGAATACATTTTCCTTCACATTGTGTCTCTTGCGGACAAACCCTGCCGCAAACCGCAGGAAGAGCAGAAGATTCAGAGAGTGTCTGATAAGCAGCCACGGCATCTCCTGCTTTTATTTCCTGAATAAATTTGGGGATATTGATGCTTACCGGACAACCTTGTACACAAAGCGGATTCCGGCAGTTCAGACATCTGGCTGCCTCTGCCTCCGCTTCCTCTTTATTATAACCAAGACATACTTCTTCGAAATTTGTTGCGCGTACCTTCGCATCCTGTTCTCGGACCGGTACTCTATTTGTATTTTCCATGACTTTTATCTCCTCAATCTGAACAGCATTTTAAATGATCATACAAACTCCATCCCGATTAGCTGCACTGTCCGCAACCACCGTGGTGCGTCTCTTTCTCTTTCGCTTTTAGGAAAAGTCTTCCCTCTTCTGTCTTATAAAGCTTCATTCGCTCCATTGCCTGATTAAAATCCACCAGATGACCGTCAAATTCCGGTCCGTCCACACAGGCAAACTTCACTTCATCCCCGACACTCAAACGACAGGCGCCACACATACCGGTGCCATCCACCATGATCGGATTCATACTTACAATGGTATGGATGCCGAGATCCTGCGTCAATTTACAGACGAATTTCATCATAATCATCGGTCCGATTGCCACGCAGTGGTTATATTCATGCCCCTCCTGTTTCACAAGGTCTTCCAGACATTTGGTCACCATTCCGCTTCTTCCATACGAACCATCATCGGTCGTTACATAAAGATTAGAAACAGAGCCGATTTCCTTCTCCAAAATTACAAAATCTTTGTTTTTGGCGCCCAGAATGCAATCCGCTGTGATTCCATGCTCCTTCAGCCATTTCAACTGTGGATAAACAGGCGCTGTCCCCACACCTCCAGCGATAAATACAATCTTTTTCTTTTGCAGTTCTTCTGGCGACATTTCCGTTAAGTCCGAAGGCTTTCCAAGAGGGCCTACCACATCGGCAAACGCATCTCCCGTTTTTTTCTGCGCCATCTTATAGGATTCCGCACCAACAATCTGGAAAACAATCTGGATCGTCCCTTCTTTACGATCATAGTCACAGATCGTCAAAGGAATCCTCTCTCCATCTTCTTCACAACGTACAATCACAAACTGACCGGGGAGACATGCCTGTGCTACACGTGGAGCACGGACAATCATTTCAAAAATATTCGGTGCCAGTTCCCTGTCTTTCAGAATTTGAAACATCGTTTCATCAACCTCCTCATTCCTCTCATGCTATTTTAATTGCACCAATACGATTTTTCCTGTGGAATCATAACCCAAACGATAGCAGGTTCCATCATTTACATTGACAGAAAATTCCAAACCGCTTTTCTCAGTATGGCCATCATCATACACATGGTACTCTACTATTCTATAATACTCATCTGAATCCTGTACAGTAAAATTCCCATCCACTTCATAGGTGAAGAAACCTTCCTCATCTGCCTTCTTTCCTCCTGCATCTAAAAGGACCTCGTTGCGGATCAACGCATTGATTAGGGCAGATACGGCCTGCTCTTTGCTTACCTGCGGTTTCAAAACAAGTTTATACCGTTTCGTAATGACCTCGCTCTGCTTGCCCTTGTCATCTACGGCAAAAAAACGAAAAACAGAATCGCCATAAGGCATTTCCACCGGTGTTGTATATATTTTCGATTTCACGGAAGGTCTCGTTCCGTCTGACGTATAATAAATGATACAACCCGCCTGCGCAATTGCTACAATCTTTGTGGGTTCAGAATAAATGCCGGATTCTTCCAGAATCTGGGGTGGCGGCACATCTTGCAAATGCAACTGGAAACCGGCTTCAGATACTTTACTCTTTGCGCCCTTCGCAGAAATTGCAATCGCACGCAATAAAATATCTCCGCTTTTGCTAAGCGAGATCGGCTCCTGGTATTGGTTGCTGTGTGCGCTGGGTTTACTGCCGTCCAGTGTGTAATAAATGACATCTCCGGGTCCTGCGTGTATGGTCACCTTCTGTGCCTCGGAAAAAGTCCCACCCGCAGGAACAATAACGGGCTTCTGAACCAAATCGTTGCTGTACTCTTTCACCACTTCGGTATCCGGACAACGATCCAGAAGGTTCTGAAGAGAATCGAAATCTTCTCTCTTCCGGTAAATATCTGCTGTCATTCGATAGGCTTCTGCGGTTTCTGCTTCAGAAAATCTCGCCGAATTGATGATCTTGTCAAGCGTTACAAGGGCACCCGTATCATCAGATGCCTCCCTCTGATCGCTTGCAAGAGTTAAAATCACCGTGGCATTGGTCGGTTCTTTCTCCATCGTTTTCTTAAGGAGCGCAATGGATTCCTTCAACCTGCCCTCCGTGCGAAGTGTTTCCGCTCTTTTCAAGTCCCTTTCTGAAGAGGTTTTCTCAAACCAGACGGTAAATACGATCAATACCAAGACGACAGCGCTCATCAGCAGACGAAGCGGGTGCTCTTTTATTTGCAAGCGTAGGGAACCCTTTTTCCGGATACGCTCTTCTTCCTTCCCGCTGATATGTTTGCCGACTCCACGAAGAGAACGATGGATCTCATTCTCGATTTCCGGTTCAAACTCCGGAACCATGTGAACCTCTCTACCGCAGGCATCACAATACATGTGTCCTTCCGGAATATCAGCCCCGCAGTTTGTACATTTCAAGCCCGTTTCCTCATCCAACTGATCCCGCAATTATTCACCAGCATGGCAATGGTCATCGGCCCCACCCCTCCCGGCACAGGAGTAATTGCGGAGGCTATCCCTTCCACAGACGCAAAATCGACATCCCCACAGAGTTTTCCATCTGCCATCCGATGCATGCCGACATCAATCACAATGGCACCTTTTTTAATATAATCCGCTGTGATTTTCTTAGGCTTTCCCATCGCCACAATCAAAATATCTGCCTGTTTGCATAGATCCTCCAGATTTTTTGTATGCGAGTGGGCAATCGTCACGGTCGCATTTTCTCTCAGCATTAAGACAGCCATCGGTTTGCCAACAATATGGCTGCGCCCCACGATCACACAATGCTGCCCATCGATTGTAACCTTCGATCGCCTTAAAAGCTCCAGAATACCGGCTGGTGTACAAGGGATAAATCCTTCTTCTCCTGTCAAAAGCCGACCTGCATTCAAAGGGTGGAAGCCATCCACATCCTTTTCCGGCGCAATCGCCCTCGTCATTCTCTGCGCATCCATATGGAGCGGCAGGGGAAGCTGGAGCAAAATCCCGTCAATCTCCGGATCCTTATTCAAGCGCTCAATCAAGGTTAACACCTCTTCTTGCAATGCGGTATCCGGAAAAGTGAAAATCTTGGATATCATACCAACTGTCTCACATGCCTTTTTCTTATTTCTCACATAGATCTGCGAGGCGAGATCTTCTCCTACTAAAATGACTGCCAGTGCGGGTCCGCGTCCGTAAATCTCCCCCAAATCCTGGATTTTTTTCTTCCACTCTTCCTTGATTTGCCCGGCGATTTCTCTACCGTCTATCTTTCGTGTTTCCATCCTGTTCTCCTGCTTCGATCTCCTTTTAGGAAGCCGACTCCTTCGCCGGACCATTTAACAAATAATCTTCAAACTGATCCATTGTCATCAGAATTTTCCTTGGTTTGGTTCCCTCTTCTTCCCCGACCACACCCGCTTCACAAAGTTGATCCATGATTCTAGCGGCTCGATTAAAGCCGATTTTAAAAATACGCTGTAAGTTTCCGATGGACGCTTTTTCCTTTCCGATAATAAAACGTCCTGCATCTTCAAAATATTCATCGCGGTCAGGTGCTTCTTCATTTGTTTCCATGCCTGCTGTCCCGATTCCCGCAATACCTTCCATGGTGGCAATGGCCTCCTGCACATCCTCCTGATAAGAGTTTGTCTCCTGTTTTTTCAGAAAATCGGTGATATCCTGTATCTCTTTATCCGAAACAAAGGCCCCCTGTACGCGAATGGGTTTGGAATAGCTCTGTGGAAAGAAGAGCATATCGCCCTTTCCCAATAACTTCTCCGCCCCATTCATATCCAGAATGGTTCGGGAATCCGTACCGGAAGAAACGGCAAAGGCAATGCGGCTCGGCATATTAGCCTTGATCAGCCCTGTAATCACATCCACAGAAGGACGTTGTGTCGCAATAATCAAATGAATCCCTGCCGCTCTTGCCAGTTGTGCCAGGCGACAAATCGCGGTTTCCACCTCATTTTTTGAAACCATCATCAAATCTGCTAACTCATCCACAATCAGTACAATCTGCGGTAGTTTTTCATATCCCTCTTCCCCTTGGTGCAATTCGACAAACTTGTTATAACCACTTAAATCCCTAACCTCTGCATCTGCAAATTTTTTGTACCTTCTGGTCATTTCCGCAACCGCCCAGCCCAACGCAGCAGCTGCCTTTTTAGGATCGGTCACAACCGGAATCAATAGGTGTGGAATCGAATTATAGACGTTCAATTCCACTACCTTTGGATCAATCATAATCAATTTTACATCCTCGGGTCTCGACTTATAGAGGAGACTGAGAATCATCGTATTAATGCAGACGGACTTGCCGCTCCCCGTAGAGCCTGCAATCAGCAAATGGGGCATCTTGGCAAGATCGGTCACGATGGTTTCACCTGCAATATCCTTCCCTACGGCAAAAGTCAGTGCCGCAGTGGAAGCCTGATAAGCTTGTGACTCCAAAAGTTCCCGCAGTGTGACGGTAATGTTTTCTTTGTTGGGCACCTCGATCCCTACTGCCACCTTACCGGGAATCGGCGCTTCGATCCGAATATCCGTTGCAGCCAGATTCAACTTAATATCATCGGAGAGATTCAGGATTTTGGATACTTTCACCCCGATTTCCGGCTGTAACTCATACCTGGTGACCGTCGGTCCCTGTGAGACATCGGTCACCTTCGCATTCACGCCGAATGTATGAAGGATCTTTTCCAGCCGCTGTGCCGTTTCTTTTAAGTGGATCCTGGAGTCTCCTCCTCTGTTCCGATTCGGTGCTTTTAACAATGTGATAGGCGGGAAAATATATTCTCCCCTGTTTTGATCCGTCGGCTCCAGTGCTGCTTTTGGTTTTGCGAGTGGTTTTCTGTGCTCAACCCGAGGCGACAAACTTTCATGTAAGCTCGAACCTTCCTCCGTAAAGCTACGATCGTTCTCTACGGCCTCCTTTTCTTCCTTTGTCTCCTCCTCTTTTATATCTTCTTCCCTTGCTTCTTTTTCAGTCTTTGGGGAAACAACAGACGCATTGCCTGTTGCAGGTCTGTTATTTTCCCGGTCTTTCTCAAAAGAAATAAACGTTGGTGCTTGTTCCTTCTCATCCGGAGAAAATCTTCCATGGATGGTGATTTCATGAATGTCATTGATTTCATCCGCCTGCTGTCTTAGAACCGGAAGAACAGGCTCTGTCAAGCGGTCCGGTTGTTCCGGCTCCTCTTCTGCAGCCTGTTTCAGATCGGTATCAGACGTCATGCCAACGGCATATTTGCGCGCACGGGGCAGAGAAGTCCTCTTTCTGGACGCCCCCTCTTCCCGTTTTTGTCGTTGTTCCCTACGTTCCTTACGATGTGAGAGGTATTCTGCCGTATCAGCCTCTGCCTTCGAATAAACCGCCATCGTTCCCCTGCGCAGGCCTTCGATAAAAGATCTTTCTGTCAAAATCACAATACAAATAATGCCCAGCACGATCACCAAAAGAATGGTCCCCGTATCCGACAGATAGCGATAGAGGAAGGCCCCGATACCTCCCGCAATCGCTCCACCTCCACCTCGAATGGCAGCGGAAGATTCATATCTCTCTGCAAGAGTGGCAAGGGACGCATCGTTCAACCGCCCCATCAGCAAATCGGTAAAGATGCCAAACTGCAAACACAGCACCACACCGGCCACAATTTTCATCACCACAAGATCCGTATTCCTGGAACCGGCATTGGAAATATAAAAGAAGGTGGCAAACGCCAACAAAACAGGGACAATGTAAGCTAAATACCGAACAAGCCGAACATCACATGGGAAAGAAGATCTCCAACTTTTCCACAAAAACCAAAATTGCACAACAAAAGAAGGATCATCACAAAAAGCAGTACAATGCAAATGATCTCGTCTCTGAGTGCATAATTTTCTGAACGATAGGATTGTTGAGACCTGGTAGAAGCTCTCCCCGGCTTCCTTCTTCTTTTTCTCTGATTAGACATATTTCCCCTTAAATCCGAAAGTCATTTCAGTATATCATTTTTGATTTTCTTATGCTATACTTAACGCGCTGTAAACAAGGGTACCAATGAACAGAAACAGGAGAACCACCTATGGAATTTAAACAGGTCGCTGAGACAGGCACATTGAAACAAATCGGCAAACAGCAACAGTCCTCTTTAAGAATCAGAGAAGTTGCAGACCATTGCAAGTTATTAAAGACAGATAGTGGATTGAAAGTGGAATGTACCTATACCGGAAGCGGCGCATCTGCCTATATTCAATATGTAGATAATCACCGCGAAGAATTAACCAAGTACCTTATGAATCCGGATATCGCAGATTTTTATGACTGGATGGAGGAAAGTCATCAGACTCCCGAGTCGCTCAAGAAACACGAGAAGGAACTCCTGATTCTTTATGTCAATTTCGACCCAACGACGAAAATCATGGAAACAGGCATTTCAGATGACAGTGTGACGATGAAATTGGGAGCCCCGCTTGTTCGCATCAATCTGACTGATCTGTCGCGCGACGCCTTTAAACTGAAAATCTACAATATGCTTTTGCTTGCGGATGAAATTGCACGCGCCATGGGAAATCAAGAACTTCGACAAATGTCAGATATTCAAATGGTAAAAACTTATCTGGCAGAGATTTACGACAAATACCATGAGGAAGATACGACCCCTGCCTACGATCGCATTCCCTCTTGATTCTGAAATCACATTGATCATTTGTTTTGTGCGGCAAAAAGGGTTCCGACAATCTGCTTATCAATGATTCGATAGAGATTTTCGGGATCCCTTCCATACGCAATCAGTACATCCACTCCATGTTTTGTGGCATATTCTGCCGCTTCTAATTTCGTAACCATTCCACCCGTTCCACGATTGCTCGCAGTTCCTTCTGCCAGACCGTATATGCCTTCATCTATATGGTCTACTCTGCTGATTAAGTGAGCATCATGGTATTTCTCCGGGTTTTTATCGAACAATCCTTCCTGATCTGTAAGCAAGATCAGTTTCGAGGCTTCACAGAAGACCGCCACAATGGCGGAAAGCATATCATTATCCGAGAAAAGGCGCCTACTGGAGAAAATTTCTTCATGGGAAACCGAATCATTTTCATTGATAATGGGAATCACCCTGCTTTCCAATAGCGCATTCAACGTATTTTTTAGATTTTTTCTCCTGACCGGATGATCGATATCTGTATTATCCAGTAAAATCTGTCCGGTTAGCCTTCCGTACTCTCGAAAAAGTTTGTCATAAAGGTGCATTAACTCACACTGACCAACGGCGGCTGCCGCCTGCTTCATTCTTAACTCGGTAGGCTTTTGCAAGAGTCTCATCTTATTAACTCCCACAGCGATTGCACCGGAAGAAACCAAAACCATCTCATATCCTCTGGCCTCAATCGCCGCCAAGGTGCGACAGATCAGATCAATGGTCCGAATATCGATCTCTCCTTCTGTATTTGTCAGCGTCGATGTGCCAACCTTCACAACGATGCGCTTCTTATTCATCCTGCCTCCTGATGGATACACCTGAATGCCTAGGTCTACCTCCGGAACGTGCCATGAATGGACTCAAACTGCTGATTGATAATCTGTACCACCCTCTGATCACCAGACACATTATCCGGATGAAAAATCTTCATCAAATCACGATACCGTTTCTTTAGCGCCGATTCGGAATGTACTCCGCAGAACAAAAGCTCCTGATCTGCCTGATCAAAGGCTCCTTCCAGATAAGACTTCTCTTTCTCCAGGTGATACCTTTCCCTCTCTAACAAAGACCTGTCTTCATCTAAATGGTCATAAGCTTCGCGCAACATTTGCAGTTTTTGCTCTACCAAGGCTTCTCTTTGATCTAACAACTTACGATCTCGTTCCAACCGTCTTTGATAGCGCTCCTGTTCCAGAAGAAACTGCTTCTTTTCCTTTTGAAGATGTTTGGATTCATCCTGCAGTGCGCTTTCCTGATTCACCAGCCTGCAACTCTCTTTGAAGAGCCAAGTACGAAGCTCTTTCAGGCTGTTTTCACTCAAATTCGGAAGCATTTCCTCCACTTGTTTGAGTGCCTTCTCTTCCATGCCTTATTTTTCTCCGTCCATTTCTTCTCTAAAAGCTACCTCTTTTGCATCATCATCACTCATCATCCCCCGTTGATCGGGTGCAAAACGATCTACCATATCCGGAATCAAATCCAACACCTTGGTAAGCACGTCCTGATTCCTGACATGAACCAGTTTCGTTTGCCCATTTCGAATGATTAGAATCGCATTCGGAGTCATCTTCGCTCCAAATCCACCGGTTCCGGAATTCTTTTTATCTGCACTGCTTGCTCCTGCGCCCACTCCAAGCGTTACATCCACAAGAGGGACCAGAACGGTATCCCCTACCTTGGTTGGCTGACCGACCACCGTTTTGGATGCCAACATCGCATCCATCCCCTTGAAAAGTGAGGATATTACCTCACCGAAATTATTTTGATCCATTTCCTCTCATCTCCTCTAACGATTGATGATCTTCTGAAACCTGCGAACTACCCTGCGCACGTTTCCATCCATCCATAATGCAAGCCCACACCTCAAGATACAAAAGCAGGTAATCCTACCGTGAAGCCGAAAATCACCGGTTAAAATCGGCTCCTCAAAATTAGCAAAAACCTTCACTCCTCGTGGAAGAAACGGAGATAGAATTCCATAAAGAGCCAGAACGCTTGCTGTATCTGCCGGATTGTCCAGGCCAATGGTCAACTCTGCCTTTCCGCTTTTGGGAAGAAGCGACCGAATCACAACCCCCATTTTCCTGAGTGCGAGACGGAAGGCAGAAGCAAAAGCATCACTCTCAAGCAAGGCTTTTACCATAGATATTCTAACATACATACTGTATATTGTATATTGAATGCGTTTAAGCACCTGATATGGTTTCTTTAAGAATTCCCATACCCTTGCACCGAACACAGAGAAAAATCGAATCCGCTCATACAGGTTATGTTTCAAAGAATCATCCGAATTCTCTTCTTCGAGAGATTCCTCCATGGCGTCCGTTCGTCTTTCTTCTTTCCCCTCCCTTTGTTCCGCCTCTTCTCTCTCAGCATGATCGCCGGCGAAAGCCTCTGCATCTGTTTCTTTGGGATCAGAATCCTCTACAGCCATCATCCGTTCTGCATCTTTCTGATCTGCGGTTTGCTTCTCCTCCTTCCTTCCTCTCCTGCGTCCTGTGCGCATCTTCCTGTCTTTCCTTGGTAAAAGCGTCCAAAATGCCACACGGATTGTAAACGAGCCCTCGCCCGGGAGGGAGATTCCTCCTCGGATCAGATGAAAAAGCCAGCTGAAAGAGACATGCAGGAAATACCTGTTCTCCTGTGGCTCCGTATCCCCCGGATAAAAATGGCCTTCCAGACGGTATCGCAAGGGAACAAAGAGGAAGAGAAACAGGAACAACAATAAAATGCAAACAAGGAAAGCCAGACAGCATCCGATTATTTTTAGAATTCCTACGATTTGCCACATCATATGCGCACCAGATACTCCCGCAATCGACCTTCCATTCCCACCTGACAGGCCTGATTGGAAATCTCCACCAAATAATCTTCCGCCTCCTCGAACGTGGTGACCATCGCATAGATTCGAAGCGGGTGGTCTTCATAATATTTCCATTTCAAAAAGAGACCGTTAATCAGTTCCAGCTGTGTCTCCTCACCCTCAAAGGAAGCCAACAGCCAGACACTGGGGGCTCCCTTTCCGTGTCTTAGCCTCCACCGGATGCGCCCGGGCATCCGTAGATGCGGGCTCATATATAATTTGGGGGAAAAATGCAATATCGCTCTTTCCTCATTTCAGATCAATCCGCTCTCTCACGCCAACGACTTCGCTCACCGGAAGCGTAAAAGAAATTGCTCCAGCCGGTGAATCCGGTCCTGACTGTGTCGCTATTGCCTTCATGATTCCCACTTTTTCTTTCATATCGGAAACAATCAATAAGATTTCTTTTTCCTCTGCAAGGGATACCCCAAAAAACTTTTTGGCAAGCCCGGCCCCCGTTCCTTTGGCATGAAGAACCGTTCCGCCCCTCGCTCCTGCCGTTCTGGCTGCCTCCATCACATCATCTGTATATCCCTGATTCAGAATGACAAAAATCAACTCATGAGAAAAGGTCAATTCTCCTGCCTCCTGTCCATTTGTCCTTGCCCCTTCTGTAAAATAAGCAAGAGTGCGTCCTCCGCATACACTTTTTACGGGTATCACTAACAAAATGCCATTGCCCGGCACATCTAACAGCAGTCTTTTCTTGGCTTCATGAACGAGCAAGCCGGTTCTTTCCCCATCTACGACACATGCAACCAGCGCCTTGGAGGTCGGCTCCAAATCGTAAAATTCTAATACCTCTCTGGAAGCTGTCCCTCGCCCAAACAAAGTCAGAGATAGAGAGATCTGCATGGTGTTCTGAATCGTCGCCATCTCTCTTGCCCTTTTACGATCCAATATGGTAATGACAAAATTTAAGTCCAATCCATCCCCCTTGTGAACCGTTCCGTTTGCTAAAACAGCTCGATAATATCGGTATCTTTATATACTTTTTCCGGTGCTGCCTGACCTCTTTTCTTCTTGATCTGTGAGAACAATCCCACCAACTGTACCGTGATGAGGGGAAGCATTGCCACAAGGGAGACCAGACCAAAGGCTTCCGTCAGCAGATTTTCCCCCTTCGCCATACAGACTCCCATTGCAAAGGGCAACATGAAGGTGGCGGCCATGGGCCCGGAAGCCACTCCACCTGCATCAAAAGCAATCGCCGTAAAAACAGGCGGTACAAAAAATGTTAAAACCAGGGCGAACAGATATCCGGGAAACACAAAATATAAAATTGAAATTCCCGTTTGAATACGGACCATGGATAAAACCATGGAAAGAGAAACTGCCACAGACAGGGCCAGTTTCATCGTTTTAGTAGAAACTGCTCCTGCGCTGATTTCTTCTACCTGCTCCGTAAGAGTGTGTACCGCCGGTTCTGCCGCCACGAGAAACCATCCCATCAGCGCCACAATCGGGATCAGCCAGAAAGAAACCTCTCCCTCCGCTATTTTTCTCCCCAACATCATCCCGATTGGTGAAAAACCGACATTTACCCCGACAAGAAAAACAACCAGCCCGACATAGGTAAAACACATTCCCACCAAAATCCGTATGAACCGCAGAAAGCGGATCTTCAGGGAGAAGAATTGAAAAACCAAAAAAATCAGCATCACCGGAAGAAGTGCAAGTGCCACCTCCTCCATCTGGCTAGGAAGGGAGCGCAGATAGCTCTTCGACATCTCTACCGTGTTGGCATAGGAGGCAACGGTGCTGGCGGCAATTTTTCCCTCTTTTCCCGGATAAATAAACCCTAACAAAAGCACCGCAAGAATCGGTCCTATGGAGCAAAGCCCAACTAAACCAAAGGAATCCGCCTCGGCGTTCTTATCACTGCGGATGGAAGAGACGCCGACGCCTAAGGAAATAATGAAGGGTGCCGTCATCGGCCCCGTGGTCACACCTCCTGCATCAAAAGCGACGCTTAAATACTTCGGATCCGAAAAAAAGGCCAACACAAAAACCAGCAAATAGGAGCCGATCAGAAGATATCGGATCTTCACTCCTAAGAGAATGCGCAACATCGCCATCGGCAGAAAGAGACCGACCCCTATGGAAACCGTCATCATGAGTGGAATGGTCCGGATATGTGGAACATTGGCTGCTAACACGCTTAAATCGGGCTCAGCGATGGTCACCGCACATCCGAGTAAAAACTGCACCCGAGAATTTTGCCCAAACTTCTGGATTTTGTAATCTTCGCCCCAATCATGGAACCGATCTTGGAAAGAGCCGTGTCACAACCAAAATTAAACAGCCCGGAGCCGATCACAAGCAGAAGTGCCCCGGTCAAAAAAGACAACATCAAATCCGGTTCTACCGGCACCACCGTAAAGCTGAGAAGCAGTACGATGATGACAATCGGTAAAACCGAAGAAATGGCCTCATGCAGTTTTTCGTATACGTCACTTCTTTTTTTGTAAACCATCCTTCAAACCTGAAACACCTGACGGATCATCTGGATTCCGCTCTTCCTTACTCTACCTTAAAATTGTTCAAACTTCTTCCGCTCCAGATATCATCACTGCCATAGAAGCCCTTGACCTTAGCCAGATTCAGTTTCTCCATTGGCTGCGACTGCAGCACTTCACTGACCGGCGTATTCATTCTGCCAAGGCGCATCTCCTGATTTTTTTGCATGAGGAGCGTAACCATCTGGTTATGTAATTTAAGTGCCATGCCCAGTCTTGCAAACTGATGCACTTCTCCGTCAGAGGTAAGAGCCACCAGATAGTGATCCATGCGAGAACTGGCAAAAACACCAAAGAAGAAGCCCATCAGTGCGCTGGATCTGCGCTGATCATATCCATACAACTCTCGAATCTGATCGATGCGGAATACTTCCAATCCTTCCTGATAACTCACAACATAATCTCTTGTGATATAAACACGAGCGGCCTTAAAGTGTTGTGCATTCGGCTCTTCTGCCTGTCTCACACCATTCTGGTAATCCGAATTCGTTTCATATAATGTCTTTGCGTTTGCAATCTTTTTATTCTTTTTGATTTGACGGGAAATCCCGCGAACCATCTCTGCTACCCAGAGCCCGATTGCTACGACAAGGAAGATCAGAGCGGCCCACATCCCCTTATCCATATTGGCAAGATTGGTGTCCGCTTTCGAGTAGAAGACACAAGCATGCCCCAAGTAGCTCTCTGCCTCATCCTTTTTGATATCCAGCATCTGAGAGAAAGATTCCTGGGCAGCCGTATCCAACTCAGCGGAGGTCTGCTCTAAGGTTCCCTTAAAACGGAGGGGGGTCTCATCTCCATCTTCTTTCTGTGTCTCATGAATTTTGTGCTGAATTTCTTGACTGTTATAAACAGATTCCGGAAGTCCGACGATGAAATAATAAACCTTCCCATCCTTTTGCTCGGGCGTCTGCACAAAGACAAATTTATTCCCATCCTCATCCGATGCAAAAGAATCGCTCATATATTTTGCATCCAGATATCCAAAATCATCATAACGATCTGCTTCCACCAGATTCGTATGGCCAAGAGCCGAATCCACTATGATATAAATGAGCAACACGGCAGCGATTGTTAACACTGCTAACACAATGGTGGCAATGACGGTCCCCAACATTCCGGTTTTAAACATCTTTTTTTTCATCAACAGAACTCCTCTTCTCCTTCCAAACTACGTTCTCGTCATCAAACAGATTGGTGTTCTTCCGATGGATCATGGTTGTGGCAACCTCTTGATTCCGACCTTCCTTAGATAGAAGCACCTAATCCGAATGTGCATTATAACATACATGGCTGATAGAAAGAATAGAGTCCCATCATTTTATCAGTACCGTCACCATATATTCTCTAGGAATTTCGCCGATGTTCCAATACACTTTCTCTTCCGGAAGACCGCAGTCTTTGACTGCATAAATTTCGGCATCCGGATACCGGGACAGGACTCTTTCCAGGTCATCCAAATACCTTCCCGCTTTCATTACTACCTTGGTTCCCGGCAATCGGATTGCTTCTTCCAGATTGCTGGTTCCTTGAATCACATGTAACTCTTCATCCTCCTGGCAAAGGGATCGATTGAAACGGGCTGCGGCTGCCGTAAAGGACGAGACTCCATTCACCAGTGCTGTTTGAAATCCGTCCTCTTCTGCAAATTTTTTTAAATAGCAAAGGTGGAATAAATACACGGATCCCCGATCGTCAGGAACGCCAGTTGTTCCCCCTCCTGTAAATAGGGACGGATCTTTTCATAGCTTTGTTGAATTTTTTTGCTACGCAAACCGCTCTCCTTGATCATGGGAAAAGAGAGCCCAATGATCCTCTTTTCTTCGAGTTCCGGCACAGCACGGACCGCTATTTGATAGGCTCGTGCCTTCGTCTTCTCCTTCATTGGCAGGACAATTCGATCCGCCTCTTTGATGATGCGAACTGCCTTCAATGTCATGAGTTCCGGATCTCCCGGACCTACCCCTACACCAATGATCTTTCCCTGATTCACTCCTGCAACAACCTCCTGTCCATCCATTTTTTCATGATAAAACTCTCTTTTTCAAAGGCTTTCTAAAAATTACATCGGATGCGTCGTCACCCCCGGCTTACCGACGGGTATCTTCGTTTGTTTTTGCTTGGCGCTCACGGTTGCAAAATCAATGTGCAATTCCATGACTTCCGTTCTGGAAATTGCCGCAGGATTAAAGGCAAAAAGTTCTTGATGATAGTGATCCGTCAGGACGGTTAATGCATGCGTTTTTCTCTCTAAATCGGAAACAAAAAGGATGCTCCCCCTGCCCATGACAGACTGAAAATTCATGGTGCAGTACCCTCTCTCCTGATCCGAATAAAGCACATGATTCCGGTCCATTTCGAAACTGACATAAGAATCCTTTCGTAACAAATCCAGTTTATGTCCTTCCAGTGCAGAATGCAGATAGAGCACCACCTGTCCCTCCACTTCTTCCATTCCGAAATTCAGCGGAACAATATAGGGATAAGAATCCTCATCCTTGATTCCCAACCGCACCACATCGCAGTTCTGCATGATTTGTAGGATTTCCGCTTTCTCTGTTACCTGTCTATCCTTTCTCCGCATGGGCATCATCTGTACTTCCCTCCTCTTTTCCCGTCACTCCCTTGAGTGAAATCAAATCAAAATCGACCCTCTGGTCCATCGCAGATCGTTCCATCACCAGCCGCCTGCTTCCTGTTATACCCAGAGATCCGAACCCGCCTTAGACGCTTCTATTTTTCACCCAATCCCTGCATCAGCCTGCTGCAAATCAGTCCGATCACCAGTGCCGGCAGGACAAAAAGCAGCAAGGCCGCCATGTTTTTTGCATAGGCATGGGGATAAAAGCCTGCAATACATTCCCTAAGCGCATTCATTCCATACCGAAAAGGCATGAACGGATATAGCACACGGTAAAACTTTGGTAAAACTTCCACAGGGAAGGTTCCGCCACTGCCTGCAACCTGCACGACCATGACAATCACCCCGAGGGCTTCCCCCACTTCACCGAAGGCGTATGCAAGCGAATACAGGACAAAGGTAAACACAAAGCTTGCAACTGCGGAAGCAAGATAAAAACGAAAGGCGGAAACCACCTGAATCCTTACATAGTAAAGGGTTCCTAAAACAACGATCAGCGTCTGCACCTGTCCGATTCCAAAAAACAAGAGATACCGTCCGAAGTATTCATGATCGTATTTCACGCCCGGAATTTCTCCGGGATGCTTTTGTCTGGCATGAATAATTGCCACCTGAATCAGTGCGCCTACCCAGATCGACAGGATGACATAAAAGGCTGACATGGCGGATCCATTGTTTTCAATCGGATAAAGTGCTTCCGTTTCAAGCCCAACCGGAGAGGAAACCAGCTCTGCGATCCGGTCCGGATCCGATGCAAGCAATTTCAAAACTACATGGTACTGATTCGACGAACGAATTTTCGTAAGCATCGTCCTCTGTGCTTGCAGTTTGTTCTGTATCGCAACCAGATTCGCTTTTATCCGGATCAGATCTTTTCTGGCTCCTCCTGCCAGATCCGGCGCTGATCCCAGAATGCGATTCATTTCTTCGAGATTGCTGTCTGCACTTGCAAGAAGTTTCGCCGATTCCGTGATCGAAGACTTGATTGCTTCTGCGGAATCTTCCATCTCCGGGCGAAGATCCGTACGATATTCTTCTGCAAGATCTCTCGTGGCAGACAGCAAATCCGCACAACCGGCGGAAGCCTGTTTAGACAGGGCTACGACCGATTGCCCGCTCCGCGAAAGAGCCTTGATTCCATCAAGGCGTGTAATAAGAACACTTATTTGATGATGAAAGGCAGCCAGTCTGGCATTCAGTCTTGCCTGAAGTCCGGGAAGCGGCAGGCTGACTCCTGAAAAAGCGACGCTTACCCGTTCGTCCAGTTGCTTCAACTTCTCCTCTATCCGGTCGATTTCGGGTTCCTCGACGGCCCTTCCCTGCTCCAACTGATCTCTTAGAGTTTCCAAATACTCCGTCGTCTCTTCTAACAGCGATAGGGCCTCATCTGTTCCTGCTCCTTCTTCCCCTCCCTTCTCTTCCCCTGCCTGCAGAGAAAGGGCTTTTGCACGCGCCTCCGCTTCTGCGGCATGTTTTTTCATATCCTGTTTCACCTGCTGTAACTCTTTTTGCAGGGTTTTACCGGTCTCCTGTGCCTCTTCTGCAGAGGCGGTTAGGTCGATGAATGTCTGCACGAGGTGGATGCTGCTCGTCAGAACGGAATTCACTTCCTTCAGTTGCGACATGGCGGCATCCGTAAGCGGTGTTTCTCCTCCGGTGTCCTCCAAATATTTTCCCGCAACAAGAACTCCCTTGGCGATGGAGCTGACAAACGCCCTGTTCACCTCCTGTTGCACCGTGTTTTTTACCTTCCCCGTGATCTTAGGTGCAATCGCATTCTTTTTCTCGTTCTCATAATAAACAATTTTGGGATGCTTCAATCCCACTCCCAGAAAAGAAAGCATATCCGCAGAAAAATGTGGGTCAATGACCAATGCGGCATAATACGCCCCGCTCGTAACGCCTTCCTTGGCTTTCTCCCTGCTTTCTACAAATTGCCAGCCGATGGATGCGTTCCCCTTCAGTTTGTCTATGACGATATTTCCGATATTGAGTCTGCCTCCTCCCAGATCTGCCCCCTCGTCCTCGTTGACCACGGCAACCTTTAGGTGTGACGTAGACTCCGGACCGTAGGGATCCCAATTGGAGAGGATATTAAACCATGCATACAGAGACGGGAGAACGCATAGTCCCATCACAACAACGACGGCAACCACATTGCTCCATATCCTCCCTGCATCCCTGCGAAAAATCTTGAACACTTTACGCATGGGGCAACTCCTTTCTGATTTCTGTTGATTCCTTTGATGATAATGACTCTTCTGGATTTGGCTTTTCTGTGTGGCTTTTCTGTGTGGCTTTTCTGTTTATGACTTTTCTGCGTAGGACTTTCCGGCGTAGGAATTTTCTGCGTAGGACTTTTCTGCGTGTGGCTTTTCTGTTTATGGCTTTTCTTTATACAGCTTTTGGCACCCGCAATCTGCCTTAAGGTTTTCCTAGTTGCCTTCTTCACGCCACTGATTTTCCCCTGAAGTGATTCTATCTGCGCCTCCCGGTCCTCCACTCGAATTAAGGGCTCCGGTTCTCCCGCTTCTTTTCCCTCTAATTCCATTAACTTTTCCTGAAGCACAAAATCGGAATATTCTACAAAAATCAAATAGCCCGCAATTCCAAAGAGACTGACAATCCATAGCACAAGAAAAAGAAAACGGGATCCTCCGATCACAAAACTGATGAATAAGAAGACGAGAGGCAAAAACACATTCATACGAATACCGATTCGAATGCGGTGGATATTTGCTTCATGCCTTTCTTTCAGCTCTTTGATATAAGATTGATAAAATGCCTGATAGTCTACCATTTGTTCTGTCCCCGCTCTCACATCCTCTTTCTCTTCCGCATTTTTTCACTCTCGCCCCCTGCACTACATCAGCTGTGTATCCTCCATTCTTTTTTCCATAAAGGACAAGAGTTTAGCAGTCGGTTTCCTCACCCAGATTCCAATGGCAAGCGCCACCGGAATAAAGAGCAGGAGTTTTCCAAGATAGACAAAGAGATCCTGCTTATAAAATCCCTGCCACACATTCCCGCAAGGCGTTAATGGCATAGGGAAAAGGAAAAAAGAGATAAACCTGTCGGAAGAAATCCGGCAGAATCTCGATCGGATAGGTTCCGGAAGATCCTGCAATCTGCAAGACCACAATGACGACCGCTGCCGCCTTTCCCACACTGCCAAATGTATAGATCAAAGAAAAAATCAGCAAAGAAAAGACGACACCAGTTACTGCACACGCCCCCCAAAAAGCCACAGGATGCAAACATTGGATGTGAAGGACAAAAAGATCTCCGAGAACCAGGAGGAGCACAAAAAATTGTTCCAACATCGCAAAAATCAAAAATCGACCAAGATAAAGCTGATAGGGCTTTGCCCCCAGATACCTTTTCGCCTCCGGATGCGTCTTCATCACCGCACCGAGCAAAAGTCCCGTCACCCAGATGGAAAGAACAGAATAAAAGGGGGCGACTGCCGAACCATAGTTCTCCACCGGATCAATCACCTCCGATTGGATTTGCACCGGATTGGCGAAAAACTGTCCATAGGATTTCGGATCTGCAGTGAAGGTTTGTCGCAGAAGCCGGTACGTACTCTTTTCATCCAATTTTTTTGCTGCATCCGATACCTGCGACAGTCTTTTTTCCACGTCTAGGAGCGTATTTCTAAGCTGCAAAAGACTGACATCACTCCTGCCTATCGTCCCCGACAGGGCGGAAAAAATATTCTGTGTTCCTCCAAGGAGATCTGCGGTCTGATCCAGGCTTCCTCTGGCATCCTCTATGGTCTGCGCGACACCAATGATCGCAGACTCTATCTCCGACGGCACAACGCCGGTCAGCTGGACCACAAGCTGCCTGCTCTCCTGTTTCACCTGATCCATCTGCTGATAAAACTTTTCCTTGTCCTCCTTCTCCTTTCCGTTAGTTGCTCCTGTGTCTTTCCCACCCAGGAAGCAGGATTCATTTTGCTTAACGCCTCGAGGTTTTCCTTCATTCGGTCCACTTGCCCGATTGCCTGATGTAAATGCGGAGCCTGACTGGCAGGGATCGCCCTTCCCAGTGCGCGTAATTGATGCTCCAGCTTTTCCAGCACATCCCGATGGGTTTGGATTGCCTTTTGAATGGTTTCGGTATCACTGCTGTCGTTAATAGCAGCCATGCCTTCTTGAAAATTCACCGCACCGGAAACGGCCTGATCCAAAAGCTGGCGGATTTTTGTACTGTATTCATCCACTGTAAGATTCGCCCGTCCCGCATCCTCCTGTGCCAGGGTCAGTCCCTCATTCATTTTGCCGATGGCTTCCCTCGCCTTGTTCGCAGCTCCCTCTCCCTGTCGGAGCGCCTGGTTCACAGTCTGACTTCTCGCAATCAGCTGATCCAGTTTTTTTCTGTCTCCACTGACCGTTCTGCGCAACTGCTCCAAACGCGATTCCAAATGATCTGGTTGCCGACCGCTATTGATTTCTCGTGAAACCAGCCCCGCCTCTTCCATGATTCTCTGTGCCATCAGTTCTACAAACTGTTCATTTAACTGAGACTGAATCGTGGTGACGACGGTATCGGTGATTTTATTGGCAATCGCATTCTTTTTTTGATTCTGATAGAAAACCAGCCTGGGCTGCTTCCCTCCCTCCGTAAATACATGCATCATATCTTTACTGAAGTCTTCCTCTATCAGGATTGCGCCGTAATATTCTCCGGATCTCACCCCTTCCTTCGCTTCTTTTTCTGAAGACAGAAAAACCCAGTCGATCTTGTCATTTTGGTGTAACTTCTCCACAATCTGCTCTCCGAGATTTTGCTTTTGCAAAGAACCGTTCCCTAAAGAGATCTCCGCTCCCTTGTCCAGGGAGACCACCGCCATCTTCAACCCCTTCGTTCTACCATAGGGATCCCAGTTGGAATAAATATTAGCCCAGGCATATAGACCGCCAAGCACACAGACCCCGACGGCAATGACTAGGGTAAAAAAGCTCCTACCTATTTCTTTGCAATCCTGTTTGAAAATCC